>Ga0172377_10005180_pt1 | contig 13399 bp, 11 predicted proteins | sample Pumphouse3metaG_FD_119749 | JGI IMG/M metagenome (GOLD analysis project Ga0172377, IMG submission 119749) | Leachate microbial communities from a municipal landfill in Southern Ontario, Canada - Pumphouse #3 metaG | ecosystem: Engineered > Solid waste > Landfill > Unclassified | place: Canada... | reverse complement strand
TATTATTGGAAATCCAAATCTATCAGCCAGCTCCATAATCCGCTGCGACTTTCTGTATCCATGAGGTGTACTCATGCCAAAATTATATTCCATTCTCTCCTTTATATCTTTACCCTTATTATGTCCTATTACAGCAACAGTTTTCCCGTCAATCTTACCCAGACCTGCAATAATTGACCTGTCCTCACCGCCCAGCCTATCTCCGCTCAGGTTTACAAAATTTTTAAAGATACCATTTATATAATCCCTGCACTGTGGTCGTTTCTCATTTCTCGAAAGCTCTATAATCTTCCAGACCCTTTCAGCATCTTTACCAATCTTTTTGTAATTTTCTATCTTACGGATTAATTCTCTTTCCGCATCTTTAAAATGTATTCCGGTAAAAAAGGGGATTTTTTTTAATTTTTCAAGTCTCGAAAGTTCCCCTAAAACTTCCTTAACATAGGTTTTTGGAACATCCTGTAGTTTTTTTAAATTGACCATACTACCACTTAAATATCCATTAAATTTTATTTGACATCATAATATTATCTGAAAAGCTCCAGTATACTGGCCAGTATTTTTTTTAAATCACTTCTATTTACAATCATATCTATCTGACCATTTATTAAATTTCTTTCTGCAGAACCAAAATCAGATGGCGGGTTCTTTTTTATAGTTTGTTTTATAACCCTTGGTCCGGCAAAACAGAAAAGTGAATTTGGTTCTGCTATTATTATATCTGCCAGAGTAGCGAAACTGGCACTAACACCACCCGAGGTTGGATTAGTGATAACAGAAATATATGGAATTCTATTCTCTTTTACTCTGTTTATACATGATACAGTTTTTGCCATCTGCATAAGTGATATAGCACCTTCCTGCATCCTTGCCCCTCCGGATGCACAGAATACAACAAGAGGGATTTTTTTCTCTATGCTGCAGTCTGATAGAATTTTTATCTTTTCTCCTACTACACTTCCCATGCTTCCACCCATAAATCCAAAATTCATAATGCCTATAGCCACGTCAATGCCTTCTATTTTTGCTTCACCAACCATAATTGCTTCATCCATCCCTGTTTTTAATTTCGCTTCTTTAAGTCTTGTGCTGTATGCTCTGGTATCATAAAAATTTAAAAAATCGATTGAATCAATGTTTTTACCAATTTCAACAAAACTGTTTTCGTCTACAGTAATCCGCAACCTATCCCCGGCGTTTATCGAGTGATGATAATTGCAATAAGGACAGACCCACATATTTAACACAAAAATCTCATTTTCCATTTCTTTACTGCAACTTTTACATTTAAACTTTCCCATGTCTTCTGTCATATTTTTAGAGTTTATGTATAGAGTTTATAGATACTTTTTAAAACCAAGCGTCACATTGTGGCCGCCAAAACCCATTGAGTTTGAAATAGCTACATTAACTTCCCTTTTCTGGCTTACCTTTGCGGTATAATTCAAATCACATCTCTCATCAGGATTATCAAGATTGATGGTAGGTGGTATTATATCATCCATTATTGTTAGCACTACTGAAACAGCTTCTATGGCTCCTGATGCCCCGAGACAATGGCCAACCATAGATTTAGTTGAATTTACATTTATATTATAAGCATGTTTTCCAAAACACTTCTTAATTGCTTCTGTTTCAACAACGTCATTTAAAGGAGTTGATGTCCCGTGGGCATTGATATGGTCCACTTCTTCAGGTTTTATTCCTCCCTCATCAAGGCAGCTTTTCATACACCTTGCTACATTTATACCTGACTCTTCAAGTGCAGTTATGTGATAGGCCTCACCGGAAAGCCCGCATCCAAACATTTCGCAATATATTCTGGCATTTCTTTTCAACGCTGATTTAAGCTCTTCCAGTATTAATATACCGCATCCTTCACCCATAACAAAACCATCCCTGTCTTTATCAAATGGTCTCGATGCTTTTTCTGGTTCATCATTCCTGCGGGAAAGAGCCTGCATATTTGAAAAACCGGCCATTCCGAGAGGGGTTATAGCAGCCTCGCTTCCGCCGGCTATCATAATTTCTGCAGCCCCTCTTTTTATTATTTCAAATGCATCCCCGATAGCATTTGAACCTGCTGCACATGCTGTAGTAGTTGTACCTACTGGTCCTCTGGCACCGCTCATTATTGAAACCTGAGCAGCAGCCATATTACTTATCATCATAGGAATAAGAAACGGGCTTACTTTATCAGCACCTTTACCAAGCAGTCTTTCGTGCTGCTGCTCCAGGGTTGAAAGCCCACCTACTCCACTCCCAATAAGAACTCCTATTTTATCGCTATTTTTAGAATTTATTTTAAGACCGCTATCCTTAATTGCCTGCGATGCTGCTGCTATTGCGAAGTGGGTAAACCTATCCATCCTTTTTGCCTGTTTGTAATCTATATAATCTTCAGGATTAAAGTCTTTTATCTGTGCTGCAATTCTGGAAGCTATTTTTTCAACATCAAAATGCTCGATTCTACTAACACCTGACTTTCCCAAAATCAGATTTTCCCAGAATTTACTGATTTCTAGTCCAAGGGGTGATATTATTCCCAGTCCGGTTACAACTATTCTTCTTTCATTATTTTTATCTGTCACTTATAAGTCCTTTGCCCTATTATTTATATTATTTATTAAATTTTTATTTCACCTGAAATCTGAAGTTTATGGTTTAATTCTTTTAATTCTTATATCATAACAAATTCTCTTATAAACTAATTCCAGTTAAAAACACCATTCCCAATACTATATTCCCATGCCACCGTCTACATTTATTACAGTTCCGGTTATATAGTCAGAGTCATCACCTGCCAGAAAAAGTGCAGTTTTTGCTACATCGTCAACACTTCCGAGTCTCCCGGTAGGAATTAGTTCCATTAATTTTTCCTTTATTGTATCACTCAGTTTTTCAGTCATTTCAGTCTGTATGTATCCGGGTGCTATGGCATTAACCAGAATATTCCTTCCGGCAAATTCTTTTGCCAGTGTTTTTGTAAGCCCTATTATTCCGGCCTTTGACGCAGAGTAATTACACTGCCCTGCATTACCATGAACCCCTACAATAGATGATATGTTTATTATTTTTCCTCTTCTTGCCTTTACCATATGCCTGACAGTATATTTAGAACAGATAAATGCCCCCGTAAGATTTATGTCAATCACTTTTTGCCAATCCTCAAGATTCATTCTGAGTATCAGATTATCCCTGGTAATTCCAGCGTTGTTAACCAGGATATCAATTTTACCTTCCGAATTAATAATTTCCTCAATTGATTTTCTAACACTTTCTTCATCGGTTATATCTACTTTAAAAAAATTGATTTTACTATCACGGCAGGTTTTATTTAATTCATTTACTGTCTTTGTCCCCTCACTTTCATCTACATCAAAAATATATACCAGTGCACCCTCCATTAAAAAAACTTCACAGATTTTTTTCCCTATTCCTCTGGCACCTCCTGTTACAATAGCAACCCTATTTTCCAGCTTCATTTATTATTCCTTCCTCTTTTAATATTTTTTCCAGGTTTTTAATATCACCCATCTTATCTGTATTAAGTACAGTAACTTCCCTGTTGTTTTTCCTGGCAATCCTTCCTACCAGCCCCGATAGAACTTTTCCGGGTCCAATTTCAATAAATATACTTACACCTTTACACAGCATATATTCAATGCTATCCACCCATCTTACCGGGTTTATAAGCTGGCCGGTCAGAGTATCCCTTAAATTTTCTCTGCTTACATAATTTACCTCAGTAGTTGAAAAGAAAGACAGATTCATATCTTTAAACTCAATATTTTTATCGATAAATCTTCCAATTTTAGCTGAAGCACCATTCATAAGAGGGCAATGCGAAGCAGTTCCTGTTTTTAATGGAATTATTTTTCCTGATCCTTTTAATTTTAATTCTTCCACTGCCTCTTTTACTGCTTCTTCATATCCACTTATTACTACCTGCCTGTGATCATTATAATTAGCGATAAAAACTCTGTTTTTAAATCCATGTAAAACTTCCTCAATAAGATGGATATCAGTTCCTATAATTGCTGCCATCATCCCCCTGGTAGTTTTATTGATTTCGCTCATAATCATACCCCTGTACCAGACCAGTTCTGCACCTTTTTTGAAATCATAAGCGCCACTGCTATAAAGAGCACAGTAATCTCCAAGACTGTGTCCCATAATAGTATCGATATATGCCCTGCTTATTGATAAATCATTCACAAGATAGTCATTGAGTGCACAACTGAGTGTATAAATTGAAATCTGGCTGTACCGGGTATCATCCAGCAAATTATTATTTTCCACGCCGTTAATTACTTTAAGTAAATCCATTCCTATAATTTCACCTGAAATTTCAAAATACTCTTTATAATTACTGAAAGCATCTAAAAATTCGCTACCCATGTTCCGGTACTGTGACCCCTGACCAGGAAACATAAAGACAATTTTATTTAAAATTTTAGAATTCTCTGCTGCGCTATTCAACCTGTATAACTCCTGACCACTAAACATCCTTGATTAAAAGACACCATGATTAAAAGACTTGCCTGACCCGGGTAGATTTTACGGCTGACGGACTTATTGAGTCAGCGCAAATAAAATCTCTGCTGTGCACACCACTTCATCTCTTACAGTAGCCCTGCCCTTTGCCTTTCCTATATTTCTTTTAAGATTTTCAAGCTCTACATCTAAAATCAATTCATCTCCAGGTCTGACTATTTTTTTAAACCTTACCTTATCTATGCCTGCAAAAAGTACAATTTTCCCTTTGTTTTCAGGCATCATAAGAGCCAGTACCGCTCCAGCCTGGGCAATAGTCTCCACTATAAGTACTCCGGGCATAATTGGATTGGAAGGAAAATGTCCCTTAAAATAATATTCCTCATCGCTTACATGCTTTACTGCTTTAATTTTTTTACCCTGTTCAACTTCAACAATCTCATCAATTAGAAGAAATGGTTCTCTGTGGGGAATAATTTTTTTGATTTCATCCCTGTTCATTTTTTTTATGTTCATATTTCTGGCCCTTTTACATTAAAAAATTTACTAACTGAAAATCACTTTTACAACCCCTGTAGATGTTTAAATAGACGCTACTATATTTTTATAGTTTCAACTCTGGATTACCATGCAGAATCTTTATATAACTGATCGCTTTAATATTAACGCCCTATCTGTTTTTAACATGTTTTTTACTTTTTATTGTTTTAAAAAGATATACATTTCAATTATTTATTTTTTATTTTTGTATATAATATTATTCTGTATGTTTATTTTTTAAGAAATGAGACTGATTTTATTTGATACCCGGGCAAAATATCTAAAATGGTTTATTGAAAAAGGTTTAAATAATTACCCTAAATTGATAATTAATAAATGGTAAAATTTAATGTAGATAACTATAAAAAACTTTTAAAAACCGACAGGCTTGGCAAAGATATTATTTACCTGAGAGCAGTCGATTCAACAAATAGTTATGCTTCGAGAATCTTAAAAAATAAAACCAGAGGTAATAAAATTCAGGATGGCACTCTTATATTAGCAGAGACACAAGAAAAGGGAAGAGGCAGGCAGGAAAGACAGTGGCTATCTCCTCCTGGAGGATTATGGTTTACTCTGATAACAAAAACCACACTTGAGAGGAAAAAGCTGCCGGAAGTGACTCTTATAGCTGCATATTCTGCTGCTGTTGTTTTGAACAGGATATATGGCATTGAAGTAATAATAAAATGGCCTAATGATTTATATTATAAAAAAACCAAGCTGGGTGGTATTCTGACTGAAGTTGAAGAAATAAATAAGGACATATTTTTAATAATCGGAATCGGTATAAATGTAAATATTAGTATAGATGACCTTTCACCTTATAATAATGAATCAACATCAATCAGAGCTATTCTGGATAGAGATGTAGAAAGAGAAAATCTACTGTCTGAAATATTACTGGAATTTGAAAAGAATTATAACTATTACTGCAGGACAGAAGACTTTAAAAGCATTTTTAAAAAAATAGAAGAACTTCTGGATTATGGAGTAGATAATTCTACCACTAAATAAAATTAGTTATGAAAGTTAAAATTAGTTCTAAAATTCCACAGGAGCGCAGAGACTATCTACTGGCTTTAATAGTTTTCTTATTCATGAGCATTCTTTTTTCAGCAGTATTTATAACCATGTCGATACTTTGACTTAATCTTTCTTTAACAGCTTTGCCGATTGAAATACTTACAGGAAAATCTGGCCTGGATGACTGTTCACATTTTTTTCTTAATCTTCCTATAATTTCATCTGCAGTTTTATCATCAGTAAGTGGCAGCACTATGATGAATTCATCACCACCCCATCTTACAACCACATCTTCGCTCCTGAAACAACTTTTTAATATCTCGGCAACTTTACAGAGCAATTTATCACCCATATTATAACCATAATTATCATTCATTTCTTTTAATCCATTGACGTCACAAAAGATAATGGTTATAGGGAGCTGTCTCTGGGTATTTAATCTTTTTAATTCCTCTTCAAAATAGGCTCTGTTATACAGGCCGGTTAATTTGTCATGAAATGACAGATACCATATTTTTTCTTCAGCTTTTTTCTGTTCAGTTACATCTCTAAATGACCATACTCTTCCTGTAATCTTTTTCTCCTGCTTCAATGGACAGGAAGTGCGCTCATAAATTCTACCATCTTTAAAATTAATAATATCAATACACTCAATTTTAGTTTTACCAAGTTCATTAATTTTTCTTAAGAAACTATCCGAATCTGTAACCTGGCTGGCCATGTATTCAAGAACTTCATCATAACTTTTCAGGTCAACAATTTTTTTAGGGATATTCCATAACTGCAGAAATTTATTATTATATAATATAATATTGCCTTTATCATCAGCCGCATAAATTCCATCTGCAGTAGAATGAAGAACAGCTTCAATCTTAGCCCTGCCTTCTTCAATTTCCTCTTCAGCCTTTTTTTTATCTGTTATATCCCTGCTAATTCCAAATGTACCGATTATCTCACCATCTCCATTGTATAGAGGCATTTTAGTAGTTGACGCCCACCTTACTTCTTCTTCCCACGTCTCTTTTTCTTCAATACCTATAATAGGTTTACCGGTTTTTATTATTTTCTGTTCATCTTCAAATGCCTGCCTTGCATGCTCCTCGGTAAAAACATCAAAATCAGTTTTGCCTATTGCGTCATCGGGACTCTTCATTCTAAATTTTTCTGCACAGGCCTTATTTATTCTGATAAACCTGCTATTTAAATCTTTAAAATAAATACTATCCGTTATATATTCCATTAAAGCATCGATCATTTGCTTTTCTGTTATGATTGTATTTCTATTTTCAGGTTTTTGATTTTTTTGATTTATATTAGTCATTAGTCACGATTTAAAAACATAAATTTTTATTTTGTTGACTAATATATCATAAAATAATAGATAATGTAAGCACTGATATAATTATAATAAGATATACTACTTTTTATACCATATTAAATCTAACTTTTTTATTTTTCTAAAATTAAACCATAAGCTTCCCATTTTTTATCCTCTTTATCAGCTTTGGTATAATTTCAAATAAATCCCCTACTATCCCATAATTAGCAACTTTAAATATAGGAGCATCCGGATCCTTGTTTATGGCAATAATAATATCCGAGGTTTGCATCCCGGCAAGGTGCTGGATCGCTCCTGATATACCACATGCAATATATATTCTGGGATTTACAGTCTTTCCGGTCTGACCTACCTGGTGAGGATAAGAAATCCAGCCTGAATCTACTGCAGCCCTTGACGCTCCTACTACCCCTCCGAGCAGGTCAGCAAGTTCCCTTAGTATTGAAAATTTATTACCTTCTCCCAATCCTCTTCCACCTGATACAATTATATTATAATCAGTAATATTTATTTTCTCGTTAAGCTTGCTATCCATACTAACCAGTTTATACCTGGTTTTAAATCCCGAACCATCAATTCTTATATACTCAATCTTATCCTCGTAGTCAGGCGGAATTTCAGAAATTATCCTTTTTTCCATAACATGAGGCCTTACCGTTGCCATCTGGGGCCTGGCATTTCTTGTAACAATGGTCGCAAGAATATTACCTCCAAAAGTGGGTCTTGTCTGGAGGAGTATTTTCTTTTCATCATCTATCTCAAGGCCGGTACAATCTGCAGTAAGTCCTGTTTTCAACATAGCAGCTACCGCAGGAATTAAAGTTCTCCCAAAAGCAGTAGCCCCTGCAAGAAATATTTCTGGCTTATATTTTTTTATTACCTGTGCCAGAGCCATGGCAAAAATATCATCTAGATTATTTGAAAAAACAGGATTATCTATCAAATACAATTTATCCAGGCCATATCTAAAACCTTCCACAGCTTCATTTTTAATTGAATTTCCAACTGCTACCGCGGAGAGCTCTGCTCCAAGCCTGTCAGCAAGTTCCCTTCCCTTACTTATAAGTTCAAACCCGACATCAGCTATAACACTGCCGTTTGCCTCAAGGTATACGCAAACACCACCGTAGTCAGAAAAATCTTTTTTATCTTCGCTAAGTCCTGCAATCTCTATAGAATTGAATTTACAGGCTTCAATGCAGGCGCCACAAAAAGTACAGCTCTCATTGATAACAACCTTACCATTTACTATCTCAATAGCGTTATAAAGACACACCTTTTTGCACAGGCTACATCCAGTACATGTTTCTCTGTTAATTTTAATTTCCAAAAATAGCTCCTTGATTTATATCTGCATTTTTAATTACTACAATTACTACATTCTTAATCTATACTACATGCGATTCTTTTAATATTCTATATAAATGCTCAACTTTCTCATCCGGTGTTCCCTCAATCAATGTCGTTTCATGTTTTATCTGAGGAGTAAAAATTTTGACTACCTGTGTATAAGAACCCAAAAGACCTACTTCATTCACATCCAGCCCGAGCATTTCAGCACCCCATACTGGAATTTCTGCATTTTTAGCCTTCAATTTACCACGGAGCGAAGGAACCCTGGGAACATTTATATCCTTTATCACTGATATGGCAGAAGGAAGATTTATCTCAAAAGTTTCATATCTGTCTTCCATAAGTCTTTTTACTTTCATTTTATTTTGATCCATTTCAAGAATGTTACTTACATATCCTACAAAAGGGATACCCATTTTCTGAGCAAGTTCCGGACCTACCTGGCCGGTATCCCCATCAAGAGTTTGTTTGCCAAGTAAAACAAGACTGCAATCTCCTATTTTATTTATTGCTCTTGCCAGAGTGGTGGCAGTTGCCCAGGTATCCGCACCTGCAAATGCTTTATCTGAAAGAAGTACGGCTTTATCCACTCCTACAGAGATAGCTTCTTTTAATATTTCTATAGCCTGGGAGGGCCCCATTGTAATAGCAATTACTTCAATATCTGGATCTCCAAGCCTTTCCTTTATTCTTACTGCTTCCTCGATAGCATAACAGTCAAAAGGATTTATAATGTTTTCTATCCCCTCCCTTATCAATGTATTGGTTTTGGGGTCTATCTTTATTTCAGTAGTAGCCGGAACCTGCTTTATACAAACTACGATTTTTATTTTAATCACCCGCTTTTTTAAAACATCTTTTACTCTTTAAAATTCTTTTAAAGAACTCCTCTTTTTATCAGATCAAGAGCAATTATATTCCTCATAATCTGATTCGTTCCTTCATAAATCTGTGTTATCTTTGCATCTCTCATCATTTTTTCCAGAGGATACTCTTTCATATATCCATAGCCTCCCAGTATCTGGACAGCATCGACAGTAACTTTCATTGCCATATCGGACGCAAAAAGCTTTGCCATTGAAGAAAGACGGCTGACATTTTTTTCACCACTGTCAATTACTTTTGCTGTATGGTACACGAGAGCTCTTGCCGCTTCAATATTCGTAGCCATATCAGCAAGCATATGCTGGATAGCCTGAAAAGAAGATATTGGAGTATTAAATTGCTTTCTCACCTTTGAATAATTTAGTGCTTCTTCGAGTGCACTTTCGGCTACTCCAAGTGCCTGTGCTCCCACTACCGGTCTTGACTGGTCAAAAGTCTTCATTGCTATTATAAAGCCCATTCCTTCACTACCCAGAAGGTTCCCCTCAGGTACTCTGCAATCGGTAAATATAAGCTCTCTTGTTGCTGAGCTGCGTATGCCAAGTTTATTTTCTTTTTTTCCAAATTCAAATCCGGGTGTTCCTTTTTCTACAATAATAGCGCTTGCTCCCCTGACTCCTCTACCGGGGTCTGTTATAGCAAATACAGTATAAATATCTGCCTCACCACCATTTGATATCCATTGCTTTGTTCCGTTTAAAATATAAAAATCGCCATCTTTTTTTGCAGTAGTTTTAATATTACCTGCATCACTACCTGCTTCTGCTTCTGTTAGTCCAAAAGCTGCAAGTTTACTTCCACTCGCAACCTGTGGTAGAAACTTTACTTTTTGCTCTTCATTGCCCGCAATAAGTATGGGTATTATACCGAGGCCACAGGCAGCAAAAGACGTGGCAATACCCATATCTCCCCGGCTGAGTTCTTCGGTAGCCAGGCAAATCTCAAAAATACCAGTTCCCATGCCTTCATATTCTTCCGGAATAAATAATCTGAAAAGATCACTTCTGCCAATCTCTTCTATTATGTCGCGGGGGAATATTTCCTTTTCATCCAGTTCAGCTCTTACAGGAATGATCCTCTCTTCTACTATTGTACGGCAGATATCTACAATCATCTGTTGCTCTTCAGTTAAAAAATATCTCATAAGTCCCCCTATTTAAATATTTTGATTATTAATTATAGAACTATTATGAAACTATGTATAAGAAAGACGGGACAGTATTCTAATAGTTTCACTATTTCAAGTCTAAACGATATCAGTAAGAGCCGTTAATAACATGTTAAGAGAGAGCGAGAGAGAGAAAAGGAAAGAAAAAGCTAAAATATTATATGTAGACATTAAATTAAAACTCTATGTATTTATTGCAGTGAAACTTTATATATGCTCAAGCGTCTTAAAGAACAACCCGGAAAATTGATTGTAAAAATGAATAAAAGCTAAGTATAATCGGACCAGGTGTAAAGCTATATCTTAATTATATTTTATACAACTTTATACAAAAAACTATTTCAATCATCGTCCTGATTCTGGAGAGAGATTTTTATGAACAACAAATTTTATAATACTGGTGTCTGTGGTGCGGACCAGTTATCGACCACAGATATTGCAATCTCAAGCAATTTTACCATGAATATAACATTTTCAATTATCTTTGCAGCTCTTATGGCAATTTCTGCAAATTCATTTATATATTTACCCTTTACCCCGATACCGGTAACTACCCAGGTATTCACAGTACTGGTTTCCGGTCTCCTGCTGGGAAGCAGGTGGGCGCTTATCAGTCAGACATTATATATAATTATTGGTCTTGCCGGGCTTCCTGTTTTTAGCGGATTTAAAAGTGGAACAACTGCTCTTCCCGGGCCAACAGGTGGTTATATAGCCGGGTTTATAGCAGCTGCATTTGTAACCGGATACATATATGAAAGTTTATTAAAAAATAATTCCACACATACATCCAGATTATCAAATAGATTTGTTTTATATGCCGCAGGGATTGCTTCCTGTGTAGCCGGTGTGTTGCTTATACATCTTTTTGGATTCATCCACCTATCGGGCTACTTTTACAGTATAAATACCACCTCTACAATATCAGAAATACTGGTCAGAACCTGGAGACTTGGAACATGGCCTTTTCTTATAATAGATTTTCTAAAAGCAGTTGTAGCAGTAATTATTATAACTCCGATGAAATTAAGAAATGAAAAAAATAAAAATAAATGATATTACATTAAGAGAGATCTTTCAGAACACAGACATCAGAAATATGGATATGGAGTCATTTGATATAATCCTGAGCCATATCAATGATATAAAATATGACAGTCTTGAAATACTTGGAGGAGCCAGCTTTGAAAAAATTCTTGAAAGCAATATTAAGCTTCCCCCCCTTGGGCTTGCAACTTACATTAAAAATAAAGTACCATCAATTCCTCTCCAGATACTCATCGGTGCGAGAAATCTATGTGGACTTGATAATTATTCTAATGATATTATCAGTAGATTTATAAGGCAGTGTATTGCCAATGGCATAAGTATTTTTAGAGTATATGATGCCTTAAACGACCTTGACAATTTTAAGTATATAATATCCGGGATAGCTGATAGTGGGGCTTCCTGCCAGGGAACAATTATATATGACAGCTTCCAGGATACAGACTTTTACGTAAAAAATGCACTCAAGTTAAAAAAATATGGCTGTAGCAGTATCTGTATAAAAGATGTTGAATCAACATTGATTCCTTCAAGGGCTGGAGAAATTTTCAGGAAACTCAGCGACAAAATTGATATACCAAAATTCCTCAGCGCATCAGACCTCAGAGGACTTCAGATACTTAACTATTTTGAAGCCTGTGACAACGGCTGCGATGGTGTTGACTTAAGTTTTCTACCTTCATCGTATATGGGATACAATCATACTGTTTTTTCATTTATTTTAAGCCTGAAAGATACAGATATTTCGCATAATCTGGATTATTCAAAACTGGTCCAGCTGGATAATATTATAAAAAAATATATCTACCCTTTTATAAAACGGGATTCTGTGCCGGCTAATTTCATTCTCAATAGTATTGATAAAAGTCTTCTCCCGGGATGGCTAATTTCAACCATAGGCAACCAGCTTGCAGAAATTGGTGAAATAGATTTGATGGATTCTGTTCTTGAAGAAGTTTTTAAAATTAAAAAAGAAATAGGAAATCCCACTCTTGCAACTCCTGTGGGCCAGATTATAGGAAGCCAGGCCATACTTAACGCAGTTATTTCTGACTCCAGATGGGAAATATTGTGTGATGAAATTAAAAAATTGATACTGGGATATTTTGGGAAACTGAATGGAAAGATAGATAAAAAAATTATTGAAAAGCTGGAAGACTCTACCGCAAGAAACGGGGCTAAAATTAACCTGAAAGTCGAGGAAATTTATGAACAATGCAGAAATGAGCTGGTAAGCTTTTCGGACAAAGAAGAAGATATATTAAGTTATTGTTTTTACCCTGAAAAAACAAGAAAATTTCTTGAGAAAAAAAAGGCACGCCTGAAAAAAGCCCGTCCGGTAAGAGAACAAATGATATACATAGAAAACCCTGCTTACAGTAAAACTATATCCAGTTCAGTTTCAAAACTTGATAATCTCGATATTAAAAAACTAAGAGAGATAACCAGTCTTGTTGAGAGTAGTAACATAGAGGAAATTAAACTTGAGGTGGATGGAGTTAAAATTTCTATAAATAATCCTCACTATAAGATAGAAGAAAAAG
>Ga0172377_10005176_pt1 | contig 13401 bp, 11 predicted proteins | sample Pumphouse3metaG_FD_119749 | JGI IMG/M metagenome (GOLD analysis project Ga0172377, IMG submission 119749) | Leachate microbial communities from a municipal landfill in Southern Ontario, Canada - Pumphouse #3 metaG | ecosystem: Engineered > Solid waste > Landfill > Unclassified | place: Canada... | reverse complement strand
TCCTACCCACAAGTTTGGTCAGGTACTTTATACTAACAATAATGCGACCATCAAGGCATTCCACATCTATGTGCCTATTTATGTAACATACGACTGGGGTTACAAGGTGAATATGGGATATTCCCGTATTGATGTTGCTACAACTCTTGCAAACGCTAAACGTCGTTAATAACGCTACTGCGTTCAATTTATATCCTTAAGGGGGTGTCAAGGTGTCTTCTTTGACACCCCTTTTTAAAAAAGTAGTATATGAAAAAGAGCCTTTTATTAGTTACATTGTCAATCTCTCTTTTGCTCACTGGATGTAATAGTTGTGGCAATAAGAAAGCCGAGCCAGGTTCCGTAAAGGATATGATGGAAACTTATGCTCCCATTTCCGAGATGAGCACGGGCAAGGCAGATACTGCTGAGGTAATGAAGCAGGTTCAAGCTTTCCTAAACGAGCTGAAGAATAGAAATACGGATGGAGCTATGAAGATGCTCTATTACTTGGAACATGATTCAATTAAACCAATACCCCCTCGTTTGGCAGAGCGAGAACTACAGGTTCTTGGCATGGTAGAAGGAGCGACGAAGTATGAGGTGGAGAATCTTACGTTTTTTAAGGAGAAGGATAGCGAAGTTCGAATAATGGTGACGCTTTTTGATAAGCCAGCCAACGATCCTGCTCCCAATCAGATGGGGATGATTGTTAAGCCGGTGCGCCGTGATGGCAAGTGGTATCTTACTCTGGCCGACACACAATCAGACTCCAATCATGGTACAGAAATTCAGAATTAAAACAAGCAACAATGAAATCAATAAAAACATTATTGGCTGTTGCACTGCTCTCATTTGGAATGGGCGCAATGGCACAGGCAACTTATACTGATGCTGAGGGCAACGAGTATCAGTTTAAGAAGCACGCTTTCTTAAATCTTGAAGGTGGTGCACAATACACATTGGGTGAGGCCAAGTTTATGGACCTTATCTCCCCTAACGTACAGTTAGGCATTGGGTACCAGTTCAATCCCTGGTTTGCTGCCCGCATCCAGGCTAATGGCTGGCAGAGTATGGGAGGTTTTAATGGCATCAACGAGGTAGGTAATCTCGCTGTAATTAATACCACCTATAAGTATAAATATGTTGCTCCCGGATTGGACTTTATGTTCAACCTTAGCAACCTTTTATATGGATGGAATCCAAACAGGGTGCTTAACGTTACAGCATTCTTGGGTGGCGGCGCCAACGTTGCATGGGATAATGGTGAGGCCAACACTATGGCAGGTCCTAATCAGATGCGTTACATTTGGGATGGAACAAAGGTTAATCCTTTTGGACGTGGTGGTTTGGAGCTTTCTTTCCGTCTGAGCGATGCTGTTCGTTTTGTTGTTGAGGGCAACGCCAACATCTTGTCAGACAAGTACAACTCCAAGAAGGCTGATCAGCCCGATTGGTATTTCAATGCCCTTGCAGGTCTCCGCATCAACTTAGGAAAGACATATACCAAAAAAGAGAAGCCTGCTCCAGAGCCGGAACCTGTTGCCGAACCAGTACAAGAGTATGTTGCACCAACGCCTGCTCCAGAGCCTGAGGTTAAAAAGGTGGATCCTATTCGTCGTGATGTGTTCTTCAAGATAAACAAGTATGAAGTAACTGAGACCGAACAACCGAAGGTAGATGAGATAGTGGCTTATCTCAACCAATATCCAAATGCCAAGGTAACTGTTACAGGTTATGCAGATGCAGGTACAGGCAACGACGTCATCAACGACCGTTTGGCTAAACAGCGTGCAGATTCTGTGACAAAGGCATTGATTGACAAGGGTATTACATCCGATCGCATCACAACCGACTCTAAGGGTGCTCGTGTTCAGCCGTTTGCAGAGAACGACTTGAATCGTGTGTCAATTATGATAGCAGAATAATCTGTTTCTTAGAGAATATTATTTAATTTGAGGGTGCATTGCTGTGTATAGTAGTGCACTCTTGTTGCTTTTAAACATCGATTATATGAAAACACGTCATTATTCTTGGCTTTTGTTGTTTTCTTTTTTGTTTGTTCTTGGAGCTGTTTTATCGTGTGGTAGAGACAAAACCAGTGTCACAACGCAAGAAGCTAGCATATTATTTACAGATACAGTCATTGATTATGGCACACTTCATGTAGGCGATGGAAAAGTGACTCATACTTTTGTTTTTCAGAATACCGGTTTAGAACCGCTTCTAGTTCGAAAAGTGGAGACAAGCTGCCATTGTACTCTTTCATCTTTCTCAAAAGAACCTTTACTCTCTGGCGAGATGGGCGAGGTAAAAGTGACTTTCGATGCCAATGATTCTAATGTGGGTTCTTTCACTAAGACTATATACGTTTATACCAATACTCATGAGGGATTAAACCGGCTAACAATACAAGGTAATCTTGTACCATAATTGTATTGATTTGTTTTTTTTAATATCACTTCTTAAAATATTCGAAAGGTGTTAATTCTGCTCTTGAGCTGCTTATCGTAGATAATTCGCTCTTTCTGTTCTATTCTATTTTTCTTTTGAATCAGTATTTCCAAAGCTTTGTTTTTGTTGTATTTCTAAACAAAGCCTCGTTATGTAGATTACATTTTTCGACAAAGTTTACCGGATACTTTTCATCATCTCCCAAGAAGCCAGAGCCGACTTTTGGATTCTATGAAGTTTTCCCGTTTAATTTCTAGATGTCAATGATTCATTGACTCTTATGAAATAGCAACTTAATTCTTCCGAAATAGTTTGCATGTAATAATTTTATTATATATTTGCAAATTAGTATAACTTTTGAATTTCCATCCTAAATCTATCTACTATGGCTAACGAAAGACAGATAGTGGAATGTGTGCCCAATTTCAGCGAGGGGCGTAACAAAACTGTTATTGAGGAGATTGTTGCAGAAATTAAGAGACATCAAGGAGTTAAATTGCTTGATGTAGATGCTGGTGAAGCTACCAATCGAACTGTCGTTACCTTCGTGGGTGATCCCAAGAATGTGGTGGATGCAGCTTTTCATGCAGTGAGAAAGGCTGCTGAGGTCATCGATATGCGCCTTCATCATGGTGCACACCCTCGCATGGGAGCCACTGATGTGTGCCCGCTCATCCCTATTTCGGGTATTACTTTGGAGGAATGTGCCAATCTTGCTCGAGCTTTGGCACAACGTATAGCAGATGAATTGCGCATCCCATGCTACGCATACGAAGCTGCAGCTCTGCGCCTAGAACGTAAAAATCTTGCTGTCTGTCGTATGGGGGAATATGAGGCACTTCCCGATAAACTTGCCGACCCTGCCAAGGCACCCGACTATGGTGCCCGCCCCTATGATGAGGATATTGCTCGAACAGGGTGCACAGCAGTGGGTGCACGTGACTTTTTATTAGCCGTTAATTTCAATTTAAACTCCACCAGCACACGTCGCGCTAATGCAATTGCCTTCGATGTGCGTGAGAAAGGTCGTCCTAAGCGGGAGGGTGATACCCTCACAGGCAAGATACTGAAGGATACAGATGGCCAGACCATCTATCAGCCTGGTACGCTCAAGGGCACAAAGGCCATTGGCTGGTATATTGATGAGTATGGTATAGCTCAGGTTTCTATGAACATCACCGATATCAATACGGTACCCTTGCACGTTGCATTCGATGAGGTGAGTCGTGCGGCACATGAACGTGGACTGCGTGTGACGGGTACCGAACTAGTTGGGTTGGCTCCCAAGTGCATGCTCGTTGAGGCGGGCAAGTATTACCTGAAGAAGCAGAATCGCTCGTGTGGTATACCTGAGGCAGACATCATTCATGTCGCTGTCAAGTCAATGGGCTTGGACGATTTGCAACCTTTCAACCCCAAAGAGAAGCTCATCGAGTACATGCTCAATGATGATAACCCTAAGAAACTCGTGGATCTGACAGTCACAGATTTTGCCAATGAGACTTCACGAGAGTCTCCAGCACCTGGTGGTGGCACTATCTCTGCTTACATGGGTGCGCTCGCTGCAGCCTTGGGTACAATGGTGGCCAACCTCTCAGCCAACAAACGAGGTTGGGACGATCAGGCGATGACGTTTAGCCAGTGGGCAGAGAAGGGGCAGCGATTAATGTCTGAACTGCTTGCTTTGGTCGATGAGGATACCAAAGCATTCAATGCTATCATGGCAGCTTTCGGTCTACCAAAGAAGACCGAAGAAGATAAGGCTGCCCTCTCTGATGCTATCGAACATGCCACACTATATGCTGCCAATGTTCCCCTACGTACCATGAAGGCCTCTTACAGCGTTTTTGAACTTTGCAAGGCTATGACAGATCATGGAAATCCCAATAGTGTATCCGATGCAGGTGTCGGGGCTTTGGCAGCTCGTGCCGCTGTTCTGGGTGCAGGTCTCAACGTAAAGATCAATGCAGGCTCGCTCAAAGATAGACATGAGGCAGACCGACTCATAAAAGAAGCCAATCTGATAGCTGCCCAAACAGATGCTGCTGAGCAAGAGATCATGGCTATCGTAGAATCTAAAATCAGTGAATTGTAGAATTATAAAGCAATCTATCAACAATGACAATTCAAGATTTTCAGACCGAAATAAGGACGGGAATTCCCGAGATACTTCCTGAGTTACAACCCTATGATTCCAAGGTCAACCATGCACCTAAGCGCAAGGACATCCTTACGGCAGAACAAAAGCGGCTCGCCCTTCGCAATGCTCTTCGTTACTTTCCTAAGCATTTGCATGCATACTTAGCACCAGAGTTTGTCAATGAGCTTCGCACCTATGGTCGTATCTATATGTATCGCTATCGGCCTTCATATTCAATGTATGCGCGTCCCATCGACGAATACCCCTGTTGTTGTAAGCAAGCGGCGGCCATCATGCTGATGATACAAAACAATCTCGACCCCAATGTGGCTCAACACCCCCATGAGTTGATTGTGTATGGTGGTAATGGCGCCGCCTTCCAGAACTGGGCCCAGTATCGTCTCACAATGCGATATCTCTGCGAAATGACCGATGAACAGACACTGGTCATGTACTCAGGTCATCCACTTGGGCTATTCCCCTCGCACAAAGAGGCCCCTCGTGTGGTTGTCACCAATGGAATGGTGATTCCAAATTACAGTTCGCTAGACGACTATGAGCGCATGAATGCCTTGGGCGTAAGCCAATATGGACAGATGACTGCAGGCTCCTATATGTACATTGGACCACAGGGCATCGTACATGGAACTACCATAACTGTACTGAATGCTTCACGCCGTGCGCTCAAAGGCAGCAGCCGTAAGGCGCTTTTCGTTTCTTCAGGGCTCGGAGGTATGTCGGGCGCTCAGCCTAAGGCGGGCAATATTGCGGGAGTGGTTAGTGTCATTGCAGAGATTAATCCAAAAGCTGCCCAAAAGCGTTTTGATCAAGGTTGGGTGGATGAGATGTACGATAATCTTGACGATCTCGTACCCGCCATTCTTAAGGCTTTGGATAGGAAACGTACGGTTTCAATGGCCTATGTGGGCAATAATGTTGAACTTTGGGAGCGTTTGGCTGAGGATCACATACATGTGGACCTAGGAAGTGACCAGACTTCACTTCATAATCCTTGGTCTGGAGGATATTATCCAGTAGGTCATACTTTTGAAGAGAGTAATCACATGATGAGCGAGAATCCTGAACTTTTCAAGGAAGAGGTACAAAAGTCCTTGCGTAGACAGGTGGAAGCCATCAACAAACTGGCTGCAAATGGTATGTATTTCTTTGATTACGGCAACGCCTTCCTTCTCCAGGCGAGCCATGCAGGAGCCGATATAATGAATGCCCAAGGCACTTTCCGCTATCCGTCCTATGTACAGGACATCATGGGTCCATTATATTTTGACTATGGTTTTGGACCTTTCCGCTGGGTATGCACCTCATGCGACCCACATGATTTGGAGGTTACGGACCAAATAGCAATCCAAATTCTCCAGGAAGAACGTCAGAATGCTCCCGAAAATATTTGTCATCAGCTCGACGATAACATTCACTGGATCCAAGAGGCAGGACGTAATCATCTCGTTGTTGGTTCACAGGCCAGGATTCTCTATGCCGATGCAGAAGGACGCATGAAGATTGCTTTAGCTTTCAACGAAGCCGTTAGGAGTGGCAAGCTCAAAGCTACAGTGGTTCTAGGACGCGACCATCATGATACCTCCGGCACCGACTCACCCTTCCGGGAGACTGCCAATATCTACGATGGATCGCAGTTTTGCGCTGATATGGCTGTTCAAAACGTGATTGGGGATGCATTTCGTGGTGCCACATGGGTATCGATTCACAATGGCGGAGGAGTCGGTTGGGGCGAGGTTATCAATGGAGGCTTCGGCTTGGTAGCTGATGGAAGTGAATTGGCCGCACGCCATATAAGCAACATGCTGTTCTGGGACGTGAACAATGGGATAGCACGCCGCAGTTGGGCACGAAACGAAGGGTCTCGACAATCGATTGAGCGGGAAATGCAGCGTACGCCAAATCTTCATGTAACCATGCCAAATCTCGTCGATGATGACATCATTGATAAGAGTCTTAACAATTGGAGTGTTTGACATTAAGTATATCTGAATTATATCGCATACACAGCAGTGATCCAGCTATTAGGCTTTTACCAATAATCAGTATTTTTCAATAACCAGGGTCATCAGAGTTTACTCGAGACTTTGAAGACTTGAGACTAAGAATCTAAAAAATCAACTATGATACACGAAATCAATGCCGAGCACCTTTCGATTGAGACAATCGAAAAGTTGCTTCCACAGGGCAGTCAACTGAAACTCTGTGATGATGCGCGACAGCGCATCGTAAAATGCCGTACCTATCTAGACCAGAAGATAGCAGAATCAGATAGGCCAGTCTATGGAGTGAATACTGGTTTTGGCTCGCTATGCGACATCTCAATCAATCATGATCAGCTGGCACAATTACAGATTAATCTCATCCAGTCTCATGCCTGTGGCATGGGCGATCGTGTGCCCAATGATGTGGTAAAGATTATGCTGCTTCTCAAAATTCAGAGTCTGAGTTATGGGTACTCCGGCTGCAAACTTGACACTGTGGAACGGCTCCTTGATTTCTTTAACAATGATATTTATCCGATAGTCTTTCAACAAGGTTCCGTAGGTTCTTCGGGCGATCTTGTGCCGCTGGCTCATCTTGGTTTGCCGCTTGTTGGATTAGGAGAAGTGGAGTATAAAGGGCAGCGAATGAGTGGGGAGGAGATCTATAAGATTATGGGGTGGACACCAATCCACCTTACCTCCAAGGAGGGACTGGCCTTGCTCAATGGCACACAGAATATGGCAGCCTTTGCTGTTTGGGCACTTATTAAAGCTAAACATCTGGGTCGTTGGGCAGATGCCATCGCAGCAATGTCTCTAGATGCTTTCGATGGAAGAATTGAACCATTCAATATTTCGGTGCATCGCGTCCGCCCACATCAGGGACAACTAGAAACCGCTAAAGCACTTAATAGACTTTTGGAGGGCAGTGAGCTAGTCTGCCAGGAGAAAGAGCATGTGCAGGATCCTTACTCATTTCGTTGTGTGCCACAAGTGCATGGTGCCTTCAAAGATACCTACAATTACGTAAAATCAGTCATTGACATTGAAATCAATTCTGCAACGGATAACCCGACGGTCATTCCTGATGAGGATCTCATTATCTCATCGGGTAACTTCCATGGTGAACCCATTGCTCTTCCTATAGATTTTTTGGCTATTAGCCTTAGTGAATTGGCGAGTATTTCTGAACGTCGCATCGATAAACTAGTGTCTGGAACTCGTGGCTTGCCGAGCTTTCTTGTAGCTAGACCAGGGCTGAACAGTGGTTTCATGATTACACAATATGCCGCTGCTTCGGTAGTAAGCCAAAATAAGATGCTCTGTTGGCCAGCCTCTGTCGATAGCATTCCGACATGCCAAGGGCAGGAGGACCATGTAAGTATGGGAGCTAATGGCGCTACCAAATTGTATCGAGTTGTCCTCAATGTGGAGCGTGTGCTAGCCATAGAGCTATTCAATGCTGCTCAAGCATTGGACTTCCGACGTCCATTGCACTCGTCGCCCATTATAGAAAGGCTCCATGACGAATATCGCAAGGAAGTGCCTTTTGTGGAGGAAGACACTGTGATGTATCCGCTCATCGAACGTTCTATCCAGTTCCTACAGCATGCGGCATTTGATTAAAAATATAGGACTACTCGCAGGAATCCACCCTGCAGACTGTCTTCGATTGTGTGGTGAGGCTATGGCTGGGATGCCTACCATTGCCAATGCTTACCTTCTTATTGAGGATGGACTTATCTCCTCGTTTGGTAAGCTGGGGCAATGGCATGGTGAAGAGAAGGTCGATATAGAGACAGATGCACGGGGTGGTATAGTACTGCCGTCTTGGTGCGATGCCCATACCCATATTGTTTATGCTGGAAGTCGGGAGCAAGAGTTTGTCGATAAGATTCGCGGACTATCTTATGCAGACATTGCGCGGCGTGGTGGAGGCATCCTCAACTCTGCCGACCGATTGCATGAGACCTCCGAGGACGAGCTCTTCCGTCAGTCGATGGTTCGCGTCCGTGAGGTGATGGCTAAGGGAACAGGTTGTCTGGAAATTAAAAGTGGATATGGATTGACAACTGCCGATGAGCTGAAGATGTTGCGTGTCATCCGTCGTATTAAGGATTCAATACCAATAAAAGTGGTATCCACCTTCCTTGGAGCACATGCTGTAGGGCGTGCTTTTACTGGACGCCAATCAGAGTATGTAGATCTCGTTATCCACGAAATGATACCTGAGGTTACAAAGGAGCGATTGGCTGATTTCATTGATGTGTTTTGCGATGAGGGGTTCTTTACACTTGGGGAGACCGAACGTATCCTTGAAGCTGGTGAGAAATATGGTCTGCGAGCAAAGATTCATGCGGATGAGTTGGCTGCTTCAGGCGGAACGGCTGTTGGAGTGAGACATTATGCGCAGTCTGTGGATCATTTAGAAAGTGCAGGAGATGAGGAAATGGCCCTTCTCCGAGACTCTGCCACTATGCCCACGGTTTTACCGGGCACTTCATTCTTCCTTAATATGCCCTACGCTCCAGCCCGAAAGATGATCGATGCGGGTCTTGGTGTGGCCATAGCAAGTGACTACAATCCTGGCTCCACACCATCTGGCGACATGCGATTTGCTGTTTCCTTAGGTTGTATCAAGATGAGGCTGTTGCCTGAGGAAGCCATCAATGCAGCTACACTCAATGGCGCTTATGCCATGAATCTGAGCCAAAGTTATGGTAGTATTGCCGTGGGAAAGGTCGCAAACCTACAAATCACTAAACCAATTCCTTCGTTGTCTTTCCTTCCTTATGCTTATACCACCCCGCTCATCGACAAGATTATTATTCGAGGTGAATTGCATTGATGCATTAATAGGTATTTTTGAAGGTTATATTTACTATTCGTAAAGAAATATTGTAGACAAAAAACAAATGAAAAAGGGCATACAAGTGAATGCCCCTTTTATATTTAGTAAATAAAACATAAGAGTGTAGTGATGACAACGAAATCACAAATGATTTAGAAACAGAGTATTCCTAATAGATGCACCTATGGAGTCATTGTGCTTACAAGTTTCATTCGCCATCTGAAAGTGCTTAGCCTAACACTTTAAACTGTGCTTTGTCAAGACGGTTAAGTTACTTTTTTTGTTTTTTTTGTTTTTATAGTGTTTATTTGCCTATCTTTGTAACATTCGTTTTATAGATGTTACAACATGCCCGAAATCCTCTCCATTTTTGATTCGATTACTCTTAATGAGTTAGACGATGTCTCTTTGCTGAATCGGACGGACACTAAGTTTGTTACCCATGTGTCTAAGATGCATAGCCTACTTCAATTGGCCGTGGAGGATTATCGTGTGCTGGAGGTAGATGGCGGGCGAATTTCCCCTTATCACACACTCTATTTCGATACCCCCGACAAGGCAATGTATTGCAAACATGAGGCCGGACACACTAATCGGCAAAAGGTTAGGGTGCGCTCTTACATCAAATCGGGACTGAGTTTCCTTGAGGTGAAAACCAAGGATAACCATGGACGCACTTGCAAGGAGCGTATGCCCATGAAGGATTTTGACCCCATGGACACGGCTCGTGATATCATGTTTAGAAGTCAGGACGATGAGTTTAAGTTGTATGATGACTTCTTGGAGACGCACCTTTGGTATGACCCGAATACTTTGGGTGAGCATTTGACCAACCGGTTCAATAGAATTACATTGGTCAATCGGGAGAAGACCGAGCGAGTGACCATAGACTTCGGGCTGCAATTTAATAATATTCTTACCGGGAAATGTCTTGCGATGGACAAAGTGGCTATTATTGAACTCAAACGAGACGGTTTCCAGCCAAGCGCCATCATGGGCATGCTCAATACACTTCGGATTAAACCGATGGGCTTTAGCAAGTATGTTTTAGGCTCGGCCTTGACCAATGAGTATTTGCGTTGCAATCGTATCAAACCCAATCTTAGAAGAATCTCCCAGCTTTCCTCATATTAAAAACTAATTAACAATTACTATCAGTGGACAATTTTCTAAACTTTACCCTATCTCCTTACTTCCCGTTGATGATATTTCGGTTTGTGATCCTCATGGTGACGACATGGCTCATCGTAGACCGACTATATTTCAAACGGAGCAAACGGCGTGACTTTTATTTTTCGTTCATGCTCATGAGCGTGGCCATTTTCTTCCTGGTATACTTCATGATATTTGTGCTTGAAGACCTCAAGGCTAAGACTAGTATTGGTATTGGGATTGGACTCTTCGGAATATTCTCTATCATGCGTTATCGCACAGATGCCATGCCGGTGCGAGAGATGACCTATATGTTTCTCATCATCGCCCTTTCGGTGGTCAATGCCATTGCTAATTCGGTGAGCATTGTCGAACTTTTGGCCACCAATGCACTGATGTTTGGCTCTATCTGGTTGTGGGAGATCCGTCTCAAGCAACCGCCATCAAAGTTGGTTCAATATGACCGAATTGAGCTCATTGTGCCGGAGCGTCGAGAGGAACTCATGGCCGACCTAACTCAGAGATTGGGTTTACGTATATTGGATGTAGAGATTGGCAGTGTCGATTTTTTGCGCGATATGGCCATGCTCAAGGTGTTTTACGAGTCAGATCATGGCAACTTGAGTGTTAACGATATGCTAAAGCTGGAAAAAGATGATTTGCAGGCTTTCAACTAAGCGTTCACAACAAATCATGAATACGATGTTGCATTCCCAGAATATGAAGTCTTGGCATGGGCCTCGAATGATCTTAACGTTGCTCATGCTAGGTTTGTCTATGGTTTTTTATGCCCAAGACAATGACTTCGGACTATGGTACTCCGTGGGTGTTGAGAAGAAAATAGACAAGAGATGGAGCGTTGATGTGGAGGGAGAATTCCGCACTCGTAACCACGCGAGGACCGCCGACCGATGGAGTGTCGGGGTGTCGGCAGACTATAAAATCAAGAAACGACTGAAAGGGTCGGCCGGATACGATTTTCTATGGGATAACGACGAAGAGAAAATAACACTCGAGGATGACGGCATGACTTATAAGAAATGGACTCCGAGCTGTTGGGGCGGGCGACATCGAGTGCATGCCGATCTGACGGGCAATGTCGATTGGGGTCGTTTGAATATATCTCTGAGAGAGCGTTGGCAATATACTTATCGTCCTGAAAAGATAGCTACACGCTATGATTTTTCCGATGAGACGTGGGAAGACAATGCGGTGAGGGGCAAAGGCGATCACGTGTTGCGTAGCCGACTCCAAGTGGAATATGACTTTCCTGCATCTAAATTCGAGCCATATGCTAGTGTGGAACTATTCCATTCATGGAGTTTGGAGCAGGTGCGCTATATCTTTGGGGCTAATTGGAAGCTTGCCAAGCAGCATCAAGTAGGGCTCTATTATCGTCAGCAACCTATTAACAAGGATGCCGAGGAAGGCGAAAAGAGCCAACATGTCATTGGCCTTTCTTATCAATTCAAATTCTAAAGCCATGAAATCTAAATTCATATATGGGTTAGTACTTGCCATATCGATGTCGCTCACGTCATGTGTCAGCGATGATTCCAAGTTGGATGATTTGAAAGAAAGGTATGAATCTGTGTTGGCTGCAAATGTAAAGGGCATCGAGTGGGATAATTCTGATCTTTCAGAGAGTGAGACCATACCTGCCGGCAGCAATGACTATGTAGAGAATTCGGTCTTCAATTATACTGTCCGCATTGCTTTCAGTGATGAGGGAACAGTAGTGACGGGCGATAAGAATGTGTTGCGTTCCATTACCGTAAATGGCGGACGGGTGACCGTGCAGAGTGGTGCCAAAGGAGTGGAATATGTGCTTTCGGGTAATACGACTAAGGGATTCTTCAAGATCTATAGCGACAACAAGTTCAAACTCATGCTTGATGGCGTTTCTATTGCTAATCCCGAAGGCTCCGCCATCAACAACCAGGGTGGCAAGTCGGTGTATGTAGTGCTTGCCACCGGTAAGGTCAACAACCTAAGTGATGGTCCAATCTATAATACAATGAGTGGCGAAGACGAGAAAGGGGCATTCTTCAGTGAGGGTCAGCTCATCTTTAGCGGCAATGGAACACTCAATGTCAATGCCGTTGGAAAGAACGGTATCGTGTCTGACGATTATGTTTGTTTCAGACCCGGGAATAAGATTAATGTGACCTCGACGGCCGGTCATGGCGTAAAAGCTAACGATGGCATCTTCGTTCGCGGTGGTGTGCTCAACGTGAATGTATCAGCCAACGGTACCAAAGGTATCAACTCAGATGCCAATATTGTCGTGGAAGGTGGACGAACTACTGTCATAACCTCGGGAGCAAGTCTTGTCGAGAACAACGATACCTCAAGTTGCGCGGCCGCAAAATGCGATAGTACATTTACCCTGATTGCCGGAGTGATGAATCTGAAAAGCACTGGCGAGGGTGGCAAGGGCATCAACAGCTCTAATAATATAAAAGTAAGTGGTGGACAGCTCAATATTGTGACTTTTGGAAGCCAAGGGCTTTCATCGCCAAAAGGTTTGAAGGCTGATGGTAACATTTCTGTAAGTGGTGGGCAAATTTACATTTATAGTGCGAGTGCCGCTCCCATGGAAGCCCTCGGGCAGTTATTGGTGGCACCCAATTACCAATACTATAAGTCGGGCTCTAGATTGGTCGAACTTCGCTATTAGTGAAGTTGGAGATAAGGTTTAGTCTCCTATTCCATATGATTTGTGAAATGTTTCAGATGCGAAAGAGACAGAAGGCTATGGTCATGAATCTTGTATCGGGTTGCTTGACCATCCATAAGGAAAGATAAAACAAAATTACAAG
>Ga0172377_10005175_pt1 | contig 13402 bp, 10 predicted proteins | sample Pumphouse3metaG_FD_119749 | JGI IMG/M metagenome (GOLD analysis project Ga0172377, IMG submission 119749) | Leachate microbial communities from a municipal landfill in Southern Ontario, Canada - Pumphouse #3 metaG | ecosystem: Engineered > Solid waste > Landfill > Unclassified | place: Canada... | reverse complement strand
TTAAAAAAGTAAAATTATACATTATTAAATTTATAATTATCTAAAACTTATTTTATCTAAAAATGCAAGGCAATAAGTCGATATTAGAAAATAAATAATCTATCTTAAAAAATAATTAACTTTTAAAAAATTAAATACTGTATTTTGACTTAAATAACAAAATGTAAAATGATTAATCTTATTTCTAAAAGCATATTGTTTTATAATGTAAAAGTAATATGAGTTTTTAAAAAATAATTATAATTTTAAAATATATATTTACATTATTAAATTAAAAAAACAACATATTAGATAACACAATTAAAACTTAAAATAGAGGTGCATATGTGTGGAACAAAATTATTAAAATGGTTACTAAGTATAGCAGTACCGCTTATCATTATTGGTGCGGTAATATATTTTGTTTATGTACATTAAACTAATATATAAGATACAATAAAATAACATACAATTCTAATCAATTCAAAAAATGGTATTTCATTTAGTTAAAAACAGATAAAAAAGATTAAAATATCACAGAAAACCTAATTTACAAAATATAGCAGAATATTAAAAAATTAAAATTAACAGAACTGACATTAAATATAGAAAGAGTGCAAAATATTTATAAATTAAAAAACTAAGAAATTAAAAAATATTGAAAGATTATAATATGACAAAAAACTTAATAAACGATAAATTAAGAGATTATAACATAGGAAGAAACTTATATGATAAGAACTTATAAATGACATCAGCAAAAAATAGAGTGCAAAATACAAATAGTTTGAAATACTATAACATCATTACAAAAATAAGAAAAAATAGGAGAACAAAAATGGCAAATAATGAAGATAATTATCAAGAACCTGACTTAGATGATGAAGAGAACCAGCCTGAATCAGATAGCGCTGATGAGGGTGCACAACAAAGTTTATCACCGCAAAAACCAAAAAGTAACGGGCTAAGTAGTCTTATGCGAGGTGATACGGCCGATGCCCGTGCACAAAACGATATGAAGTCTGGGAATAAGGCGGGTCTAAGCACTTTATTTGGCAGTAGCGGTAGCGGAAAAAATGGACAGCAAGGCGAAGGCTTGTCTGGTCGTTTCGGTGGTAAACAAGGGGCTGGGGACAGTGCAGGAGGGAAAGAAGGCAAGGCAGGAGGACAAGGCGGAGTCGCAGGAAATCTTGGCGGTATTGCTAGCGGTGGAGGAAAAATGGGCGGACTAGGCAATGCAGCAATGTTAGCAGGAGGTCCTGTTGGAGCAGCCGCAAAAGCGGGTACTATGGCAGTAGGTGCGGCAAAAAAAGCAGGGCAAATGGCTAGAAAGAGTGGCAACGGTGAAGAAGGCGAAGCGGACAGTGGTGGCGGAGTTGAAGATAAAATAACATCAGACGCCACAAAAATCCCTGGGTTACCTGGGTTAGGAGCAAAAATAGTAACAAGTGAAAAAGGATGCGGATGCGGTAAATATTTAAAAGGTGTTGGCTCAAAATAAATTAACATAAATAAAAAAGTAAACTTATAAATTTCTAATTTCTAACTGATGACAATAATTAAAACAATAAACTAAAATCTAACAACATACTTAAACAGCATATAGTTTAGTAAAATACCAAATCTTAATCTGCTGTGAAACAAAAATTGTCACTGCTAAACGCTAAAAAAATTATTAGATAATAATAAATGCTTAATAAAACACAGTAACAAAACGACTAAGGTAACTACATATTTTATAAAAAGGGCAATTATTTATTTTTAATATTTTTATAAAAACTAAGCAGTAATAAATGCTTATAAAAATAAATAAAGGTAAATTTAAAATCAAATAAATATTTACATTTACTAATAACTATCTAACAAAAGATTTAGATACATTCGCAAATTTAAAACACATATTAGTTCACTTTAAATCACACTATTCAATCAAATTAAATTCATACTATTTCAATCAACATATTTTATCAAAAAAATAAGCAAACTAATTCAAAATAAGAAGGCACAATGACCAAACAAAAAACTAAAAAAGTTAAATATAAAAACAAAAAGGGCTGTTGGAATAAAATTTGGCCTAGTGTTTTTACTATTGTTATAGTTCTAATTGTTGGGGTATTATTTTTCTTAGACCAATTTTTATCTGGTGTAGATAATGTGCAAAAATACGTAAATCTACTAGACGAATTAGACAATCCACCAACAGATGAACAAATGGCACCAAATATGGTTTCGACAACAGACCAAGCCAACTTCCAAGACTTAATAAATAACGCCGTAACAAATAATGAGGGTAACCCACTATTTGATGAAAATGGCAATTTCATTTATGAAAATATATTGCCTGAAAATGTAACTATCCCAACAGGTACAACCATATCTTTGGATAAAACCAGCCTCGCCTGTTTGTTAAATAGTAGTTTAGGTGCGGGTTGGGTTAGCGACTTATATGACGACGGAGAAAACTTGCTAAGCATTTTGCAAATTACTACGCTTGCAACAGTAGATGAAACAACTACAATAACTGCCGTAGGAAAATTAAAATTAGGTAGCATTTTAGATGGTGCAACCGAAGAAGAAAAACAAGCACTTAAAATCCTAGATGCTATGCCTGATGATTTATATTTTGTATATACTGCAAGTTTTAATTATAGCGAAGAAACTTTAAATATTTCATCTTCAATGTGGGTCAATCAACTTACAGCAGAAAGTAACGAATTATTTTTAGAATTGTTTTTTGGAAACTGGGTAGACCAAGGCAATCTCACCTTAGCAGAAAATCTGAACTCTATAACTGAATGGTCCTTATCTCAGTTTAATGATATGCTCAGCCTATGGGGTGGAACCGCTTCGTTTAGCGGTGAAAACATCATTCTTACTAAAAACTGATTTGTAAAATTAGGATTTAACAAAGTTAAATATATTTAAAAATTGGTTTAATCAAACAAGTTTTTTATCTCTTTTTTTCCCTCCATTTTTGTTTTCCTGTTAACTTTTTGAATTTTTATATTATATATAGTGCAGATACTTAAATGTATTCATAATAGGTGTTTAACCCGTGATGCACTATTTTTTATTTATTATTTATTTTACGTTACTTCTTTATTTTTTAAAATTTTTAATATAAATAATAAAAAATTTTAAAGCAAACAGTTAAGAGCCAAAAAAAGCAAACAGTTAAGAGCCAAAAAATTGTGTATGTTTTTGTTTAAACTTTCGTGACCGTTTTTAATTACATAAAAAGTAAAATATCCTTAACTCTCTCATAATTCTAGCATAAATACACATATTTATATGTGTGAGGAAATTATGAGTTTTTGGATAGCAATTCTTTTAGGAATTGTTCAAGGCATCACTGAATTTTTGCCTATTTCAAGTAGCGGACATCTGCTAATTTTAGAATATATTTTTGGAGTTCAAGTTGACTCCCTTTTACTAAATGTATTGTTACACGTTGCCACTCTACTGGCAGTGATTTGGTTTTATCGAAAAACGGTGTGGTATATGATTAAAAACCCTCTTTGCAGAATGAGCAAATATTTGTTAGTTGCAACTTTACCGGCTGTTATTTTTGTTGTCTTATTTGGAGTACTTCTAGGTGATTTTCTAAGTTCTTCCGAATTCGTGGGTATAGGTTTTATAATTACAGCCATATTTTTAGGTTTAGCACAATTTATTGTTACACGCAACAAAAAGCCCACACCATTAAACTGGAAAGGCGTATTAGCAATGGGCTTTTCGCAAGCACTTGCACTGTTCCCTGGAATAAGCCGAAGCGGAACTACTTTTGCTTTTGGTGTTACAGCAGGTATGGAGAGGAACACCGCTTTGGATTTCAGTTTTCTAATGAGCATACCAATAATAATTGCAAGTTTAGTTTATGAACTCGCTTTTTCACACTCTGCAATAGCCACCACTTCCACACATATTATGAGTCTAATTGTGTCCTTTGTTTTTGCTTTTATTACCGCACTATTAGGCTTAAAAATAATGCAGAAGTTAGTTAAAAAAATAAGTTTTTGGTGGTTCGTACCATACCTTATAGTAATGGGGGTAGTAATCATTATCTGGATGTAATAATTTGGTGAATTATTAAAAATAAACATAATGTTTATCAAAATTATATGCTATAAAAACAGCAAAAAATAAATCATAAAACATTATTAATTCACCAAATAGAAAGTAAATAAAAATCAAACTACGCCACTAAATAGTCATTGATTTTTAAACAAAAAAGAGCCTTTCGCTCTTTTTTATCTATATTTTTTATAAAAATTATGCAACCTAAGCAATCTTATATTTATTTTTTAAACATAAATTATAAGATATTAGTATTTTACACCCCCGTTATTCTATACATTGTTTTACAACTCAATGATTTTATAAATTGTCTTCAAACTTAATTATTATATAAGTTTTTTGCAACTAAATATTCTAATACTATCTATATTTTTTATAAAAATTATTTGCAAAATCTTCACAATATTTTTGTGTATATTCTTGTAGTTCCGTAAAAGTTTTGCCCTCTGGATAAATGGGTGGCAATATGTTCACAATCATTTTTTGCTTCCCGTTTTTACGTGTTATAAAAGTTGATATTATAGGAAGTATAGGAACATCATCATTCACAGCAAACACAAAAGCACCTTTATGAAAAGGTCTTATTCCACGATAGTATGGCCACAATGCCGCTTCTGGAAAAAATAGTACAGGTTTATTTTGTGCTAATAATTTATCTATGGTTTGTTTAAATTTTTTCATACCCCCCAAGGTGTCCCCAAGAGGTAATACGCCTAATGCTTTTATTAAATCTCCTGCAATAGGAATATCAATATTTTCAGACAAAGTCACAATCCTAACCTTTCTACCCCAACCAAATATACGGGTTGCAATTATAGGCGAGTCTGTACTATGTACGTGATTAGAAACTATGATAACGCCCTTTTTCTTTAATCCTTTGATATTTTCTTTACCTTTGATTTTGTAATGAGTGTATGGTTTTGTCCAAAAAGGTAACAGCAATAAAGCCAACACCCTTAGTATTCCCGCACCCAAATTATAGAAAGGATTCTTTCGTATATATTTATAATTTTTATCAATGAGTGTATGGTTTTTATTATGTTTACATTCTAATATATGTTGGTCAAAACTAGTGGGGTAATCTATGTGTGGTTTTATAGGAATGGTCGGTAAAGTTTTATAGTACTCAGTGTAATACTCCACAGCATCTTTGAACATTTTTTCCATTTCATCAACACATTTTTCAATAGCAAATTGTTTGGAATATTCAATATAACGCTTACTTAATTCTTCTTTTTCTTCTGGGTGTTCAATCCAATAATCTATCCGCTGTGCTAAACTTTTAGAATTGTTTACTTTAAATAAATTATTTTCCGTTAAAGCAAAATGACGTGTCGCTGAACGAGGACTATCTGCTATAATAGGGATTTGTCCACAACTAATAGCCTCAATACAAGAAATTCCCTCAATCTCAATATCACTTGCATGAACATATAAATCAGAGTAATTAAACGCTTCAAGCAACTCTGGGAACTCAAAAAATTCCATTCGAGGTTTATTTTTTAGTCCACGGCTCATTTTTTTATATTTATGTTCCAAAGGTCCATTCCCCGCCATTAAAAGTTGTATCCTATCTGCATATTTACTCAATTTTATTGCTTTAATCAAAACATCTTGTCTTTTTTCTCTGGCAAATCTACCAACGCACAAAATACAAATTTTATCTTTATATTCATCAGGCTTTTTGATTTTTATTGGTTTTATTTTTGATATAACGCCATTTGAAATAACATACTTCCTTGCTTTATATCCATTGGCAGTAATCTGGTCAGCAATAAATTGACTAGGGCAATGAATAAACTCTACATCGTGATAAAAAATTTTTAAAAATCTTTTATACAACCATTTATTAAACAACTTAAAATTCTTTAAACCAAAATGACTGCTAACATTCTCTGGTTGGCAATGATAAGCAGTGGTGTATGGAATGTGTAGTTCCTGAGCAATTTTTTTAGCACGACGAGAGACTTTAAAAGGCAACAACAAATGAACAACATCACTACCCGCTATACCCTCTCTTAATTTATCTTCATCTATACTGGCTAGTGTAACGCCATTTTTTTCAACATAATTATTAAAAATCCAAAAATCTCTCTTTGGTAAAACAATATCACTATCTGGTGAAGCAGATATAACCTTTACTTCATTTCCACGCTTTTTTAGATTTTCCACTAAACGATGAGCCGTAATAGAGGTACCATTGTTCTCTTTTCCATAAACGTCAGCCACTAGTGTAATCTTCATATCCTTACTTCCTTTTTGAATAACTCCTCATAAAAATTTGCTTTTTATATTTTTTTATAATAAAATATAAAATATATGAAGTCAAGTAAAAAACAGAGGGAATAGTATGTTTAGAGAAAAAATCGCTAATTTAATAGTGAAAGGTCGTTGGTATTTTTTCACTATATTTATAATTGCCACTATTGGCTGTGCCCTTTTAATACCGAATGTAACAATAAATTATGATATCACTTCTTATTTACCTGAAAATAGTGAAACCAAAATAGCCTTGGAAATTATGGAGAATGAATTTGGTTCTAGCGGTTCGGCAAATGTTATGGTCACCAAAGAAAATTTAACAGAAAGTGAAGTTACCAACACTATTCTTCCACTTATTAACAATGTATCAGGCGTAGAAATGTCTATTTTTACTGATGAGAATTTTAAGAGTGTTGACGGAACTAACTATGCCTTAATAAAAATCTTCTTTGATAAAGATGATTATTCCACAGAAACACAACAAGCAATAACAGATATCCGAACAGCCTTGGATGAATACACTATTGCTATGAACGGAACTGCCATAAATGCCTCTCAAACTAGTGGAGCAGTATCAGGTGATATGCCTATTATGATTGGAATAGCCTTGTTGGTAATTCTAGCAATACTTTTCTTAACCTCTCGTTCTTGGTTAGAACCTTTAATCTTTTTTAGCGTTCTAGGTATAGCAATAGTTCTCAACTTAGGAACAAATATAATTTTTCCAAGTATTTCTTTTATTACAAACTCAATTTGTATAATTCTGCAAATGGCGTTAGCGTTGGACTATTCTATCATATTACTTCATCGCTTTGCCGAGGAACAAAAGAAAAATCCGGACCCTAAAAAAGCAATGACTAGTGCATTAGCACATTGTATGTCCCCTGTATCTGCAAGTGGATTAACTACTATTGCAGGCTTACTGGCTCTTGTGTTTATGCAGTTCACAATAGGTTTAGACCTCGGGCTAGTTTTAGCAAAAGGCATTTTGATTTCTATGATTATAGTATTCCTTTTTATGCCAAGTATAATACTTCTAAAACCAAAATGGTTAGAAAAAACAGCACATAGACCACTACTACCAAAAATGACTTTCCTTTCAAGTTGGGGCAAAAAAATAAAATGGGTTATGCCTTTTGTAATGATTGTCGTAATAATTGGGGCTTTTATTTTACAAAGTGGAATGGTATTTTCATATAATGTAAATGTAAATAAAGAAGGACAAATTAAGGAAGACCAAGAAGCAATTTCTTCTATCTATGGTACAACTAATAGTTTAATTGTTCTACTACCAAGTGGAAGCCCAGAAAATGAAAAACAACTTACAGAATATGTACTCTCTCTAACAGATAATGACGAGTACATATGTAGCACCTCACAAAGTATGGTATCTGTTGGTGCTTACAATGATTATAGTATGGCTGAAATTATTGCACTTATTCAGAGCACCACAGGAACTACACTAACTACTGAACAACAAACAATAGTAACAAATATGTTCACCCCACTCTTTGTTTCTCTGGACAAAAATGTTGCCATAGATAAAGTGTACTCAATGGATTTATTAAAATATATTCAAGAGAACAACATTGTTTCTAAACTAGAAATACTATCTGTATATCAAAATATGCATAGGGAAATAACTATGGCACAAGCCGAGGCTATATACGGATTAGATGAAGCAACCACAGAGACAATTTTCTACAACGTAAATGGAGATGTTCCAAATTCAACCACAACGGTAGAGCATTATCAAGTTTTGTTACAGATGCGTAATATCTCTGAGATTTTTGATAATCTAACCACTGAGGAGCAACAGCAAATTATCAGCATCAGCGGACCAATGACATATGAGCAGATTATGAGTGTATACCAGCTTGGAACTGATGAATTATCTGATTTAAGTATCACAACAAGCAGTACAAATATAATTCCAATCTATGTTATAAATTATCTATATTTTTATTTGAACGATGCTACTTCATCCGTATTTTGTACCGCAACACAAAGTGCAGTAGATAATAATTACAGTGCCTTATTAGTTGCCCAAACTATGTTTGAAAGTGAAAATTATACTCGTTTAATTTTTAATTTGAATGTTGGGGCACAAACTCAAATATCATTTGATACCGTGGACAATATTCGTGCATACATAGCCTCAAATAATCTATATACTGAATATTTTGTAGCAGGGGACAGTGCTGTTTCTTTGGATATACAAAGCACATTTTCTAGCGATGTATTAAAAATCAATCTTATAACTGTTCTAGCACTACTTATTATAATATTACTATTCTTCCGTTCGCTAAGCATACCATTACTATTAGTAACAGCAATTCAAGGTGCTATTTGGATAAATATGGCTTTCTTCAATGTAATAGGAACGACATTATTTTTTATGTGTTATATAATTACACTATGTATTCAAATGGGTGCAACAATAGATTATGGAATATTACTAACTAATCGCTATATGGAACAAAGAGAAGTTCAGAGTCCAACAGATGCTATGAAGGTCGCCATAAATGGTGCTTTGCCAACCATAATCACCTCAGGCTCAATATTATGCTTTTCTGCTTTGATTATAGGACTATTCTCATCCGCAGATGTTATTTCAAACATTGGATTCACCCTTTGTGGTGGGGCTTTTGTTAGCGTATTAATAATACTCTTTGTACTACCTTCAATTTTATTTCTTTGCGATAAGTTAATTTCAAAAACAACAATAAAAGCAAATTTCTGCTATGGTTCAGAATGCGTTGAAGATGAAAATAGTAATATGACGGATAAACTTAAAAAAGAAGGTAGCCCTAACAAACAAAAATCTAAAATAATAAATGCTAGTGTTAACAAAGCCAAAGAAAAGAATAGAAATAAACAAACAGAAAGAAAAATAATAGATAGAACTTTTAACAAACAAATAAATAAATCTGAAAATTCAAAAAAATTAGAATTAAAGGCAATATCTCAAAATCTAAGCCAAAATAAAATTATAAGAGATACTACCAGTAAAAAAATAAGTAAGAAAAAAGTGACTAAACGTAAAAGCAACAACAAATAATAAAAAAGTGACTAAACGTAAAAAATTTCATTGATAGAAAAGTGTTAAAATTGTAGAAAGCACTTAAATTTCATTGATAGAAAAGTGTTAAAATTGTAGAAAGTAGTAAAAAATTTCATTGATAGAAAGCACTTAAATTTCATTGATAGAAAAGTGATGAGATTTTGATTTATAGAAAAGTATTGAAATTTATTTTTATTTATAGTATTATTCATATGCACAAAGCGTCCTTTTGTTTGTTTTCTCAATAAACATTTTATTCCACAATTTGCACTTTTTTTACACCTATTTTTGTTACAATTAGAATTTCAATTGACTCTCTTTTTTATTTACTATTGACTAAAATAGCATATTAGTGATATAATAAATCTATTATATCTAAGGAGATAAAAAATGACTAATAATACAACTAAAATACAACCACAGGATCAACCAATGAAAAAAGGGGAGAAAATTAAGCGTTACAGAAAAGCAGTTGATAAGGCTGTTAGCAAACTTCCAGAAATTACTATGACCTCAAATGAATTTGGAAAATAATTCCGACAACTACAAAAAAGTATTAATATAAAACTAAAAAATAATACTAATACTATACGTCAAATAAATAAACAAAACACTAGGGAGAAAATTAAATTTTCTCCCTAGTGTTTTCACTTTTTTATGTTTTTATTGAAATTGAGTTTGCAAATTATGTAATAATATAAAGAAAAAATTTTTATATTATATCACTTTTTATTTAACATCTTCAAATCAAAGTGATATAATTTAGATTGTAAAAGGAGGCATACAAATTATGGATACAAAAAAGAAGCCTGCTACCGGAAAGAAAGTAGCTTAATTGCGAATTGTAAAATATTCAAAAAACTAGGTCTTTGACCTAGTTTTTTTGTTTTACTAGTTAATTATTTATTTGTTTAATTGTAAAAATCATTTTCAAAGTTCAAAATTCTACATCGGCATTTCGGTTGGAGTCTGTGGATTTTTTTCCTCCGCAGATACTACTATACTTTCAGTAGTTAACAAGGTTGATGAAGCACTTGCAGCATTTTGCAAAGCAAAACGAGCAACTTTTGTTGGGTCAATTATACCCGCTTCAATCATATCTACATACTTATCGTGCATAGCATCGTATCCAAAATAAACATTGCTATTAGATAATATTTTATCAACAACAACCCCGCCATCTACACCTGCATTCTGTGCAATCTGACGAATAGGTGATTGTAATGTTACAAGAATAATTTTTGCTCCAATTTTTTCATCACCCTCTAATTTTTCCACCAACTTTTGCACTGCTGAACTACAACGCAACAAAGCCACTCCACCACCTGCAACTATACCCTCTTCCACTCCTGCACGTGTCGCTGCCAAAGCATCTTCAATTCTTAACTTCTTTTCTTTCATCTCAACTTCGGTAGCACTACCTACTTTTATAACAGCAACACCACCACCAAGTTTTGCCAATCTCTCAGCCAACTTTTCACGGTCATAATCACTAGTGCAAGCATCTAGTTGTGCACGAATTGCCTCTACTCGCTCCTTAATATCCTTTGTGTTTCCGCCACCTTGTACAATAGTTGTACTATCCTTAGTGACAACAATTTGATGAGCCTTACCCAAATCTTCCATAGTAACTTCATTAAGATTTCGTCCAAGTTCTTCGCTTATAACTTTTCCACCTGTCAAAATAGCAATATCTTCCAAACTTGCTTTCCTGCGGTCACCAAACCCTGGGGCTTTTACAGCCACACAAGTAAAAGTACCACGTAACTTATTTATAATCAATGTCGCCAAGGCTTCGCCCTCAACCTCATCTGCTATAATCAACAACTTTTGTCCTACTTTAACGACTTGTTCCAATAAGGGCAATATCTCTTGAATATTTGTTATCTTTTTATCTGTTATTAAAATGAGAGCATCATCTAAAACGGCTTCCATTTTTTCCATATTTGTACTCATATAACTAGAAGCGTAGCCACGGTCAAACTTCATACCTTCAACTACTTCTAACTCAGTATCCATAGTTTTACTTTCTTCAACTGTTATGACTCCGTCTTTGCCCACTTTATCCATAGCCTTACTTATCAAAGCACCTACTTCCTCATCTCCTGCGGATATACTAGCAATCTGCTCAATAGCCTTTGAACTATTGATTGGTTTGCTTTGTTTCTTTAATTCTTCAACAACAACATCAACAGCCTTTTTTATACCTTTCTTCAATATAATAGGGTTTGCACCTGCTGCAAAGTTTCGCATACCCTCACTAATAATAGCCTGTGCTAAAACAGCAGCAGTTGTTGTTCCATCACCTGCAACATCGTTTGTCTTTATGGACACCTCTTTGATTATCTGTGCTCCCATATTTTCAAAAGCATCAGGTAAATCAATTTCACGTGCAATAGTAACTCCATCATTCGTTATTAAGGGGGTTGCAAACTTGCGTTCTAACACAACATTTCTACCCTTTGGACCTAATGTAACTTTTACAGTATCAACTAAGGCATTAACGCCTTTTTCTAAGGCTCTTCTAGCCTCTTCTCCACTTTTTATTAATTTAGACATAAATTAAAACTCCTTTTATTTGTCTAGCAAAATTGCTAATACATCACTTTGGCGTAAAACAACTAACGTTTCGCCATCTATTTTAAACTCACTACCTGCATATTTTGGATATAAAACCTTATCTCCAACTTTTAATTGCATAACAACTTCTTTGCCATCTATCACTCCACCTTTTCCAACTGCTAAAACATTTGCAATCTGTGGCTTTTCCTGTGAGCCTGCTAGCAGTATTCCACTAGACGTCTTATTCTCCGCCTCTTCCTGTTTTATGACTATACGGTCAAACAATGGTTGAATCTTCATATATAACACCTCTTTTCATTTTGGACAGCATTTGCTGTCTTTTATACCTATCTATTTTATCACAAAATGTGTAAAAAACAATTCTACTATGACAAAATTTTTGCAATTTTTTGATTTTTTTAGCATAAATGTATTTAATGGCAAATTTTAATCTTAAAAATTATAATGAAGTTACAACTTTAAAGAAAACAAAAACGAGAGCCTTGTTCGGTATTTCTTTAACTCTCTGTTTTTTGATTTTCACTTTTCTGTTTAGTTTGATACTTACCCCTCTTCTTGGGCTAAACTATTTAAACGCTATTTTTAGTCAAGGCTCAACAACCTCCTCTACTTTTTATGCTGTGATGATAAACACGGACAGCACAGATTCAGATTACGCAACCGAGCAAGCTCAAAACTATCGTGTTCGAGGTGGTGCAGGGGTATTACTTGAAAAAGAAACTTATTTTATAGTGCTTTCAGCATATCCAAACAAAAGTGATGCAGAGAGTGTTAGTGAACAGATAACAACAGAAAACATCATTCCTGAAATTATGGAAATAACTTTTCAAAGTACAAACACTTCTTCTTTTTCTGCCGAAGAAAAAGAATTGTATAATAATTGCTTCAATTTTGCTATCGACACACTAAATTCTTTATATGATATTAGTTATAAACTTGATACAGGGACAATTACCGAACTCACCGCTAATTTAAACATCAAAAATTTATTGTTAGATACAACTTCATATAATCAGCAGTTATTTGCAAATCAAACAGATAATTTAAAAAAAATCCGAACTATCATATCTAGTGTAAGCAGTTTGTTAGAATATGTAGCAGATGAGGAAGTGCTCACAAGCACCACTTTGCCATATGCAGGGGATATCCGCAGAGTGTTAGTGCGTATTTTGTTAGTAATCTATGAATTGGAATAGATGTTGGTAATCTATGAGTTAGAATGTTGGTAATCTATGAGTTAGAATAAAATTGAGTTAAAGTCAACTTATAGTCTTATAGTTGGATAGAAATAATAAAATATCTTTATAATATTTTGAAAACAACTAAATAATAAATATTTTATTTTTAGATTTTTATAATAATTTTATATATTTTTTAATTGTACAAATATTTTTAGATTTTTTTTAATTTTATACAACTTTTGTTTATGCACTTTGA
>Ga0172377_10005173_pt1 | contig 13404 bp, 11 predicted proteins | sample Pumphouse3metaG_FD_119749 | JGI IMG/M metagenome (GOLD analysis project Ga0172377, IMG submission 119749) | Leachate microbial communities from a municipal landfill in Southern Ontario, Canada - Pumphouse #3 metaG | ecosystem: Engineered > Solid waste > Landfill > Unclassified | place: Canada... | reverse complement strand
CAGATAGGGACTACCACATCGCAACTATCCAGCCAACTGTCTTCACAAATTACAGCCACAGTATATGCTTTTGTTTGCTTATGCTTCAACGGTCATTTATCAACACTGTGCAAATACGGATTTTTAAATATTAGTTTTCAACTTGTCCGAATTGCATGATAAAAATAAACTCGTACCTAGAACCTCTATCGAAGAAGTCTATATGGAATCATTCCTGCCAGACTTATATACTAATAAAGAAATAACTTATACATTCGATTTGATGATTTATTTTATGTGCTTGGAACATCTGCATTCACATTGAAAAGATGACTTTGATAGAATTCCACGTGCAAATAGTTTGCTTCATATGCTTAGCTCTATCGTTATAGTTTTCTGGATGATAGAGGAAGGATGAGAATATTTTCCATCTAATGCGGTGGGAGCTCCTGTTCTCTAAACGCCAGCGTGGTCGGGGAGACGCCGAACATTTTCCGGTATGCGCGATAGAAAGACGAATAGTCCTGCCAGCCGAATCTATCTGAAACGATAGACGCGCTCATTCCGTCTCGCAGGGCTTCCTGTGCCTGAACCAGACGTTTGACTTGCATATAATGTTTGACTGTGGTCCCTGTATACCGTTTGAAAAGATGATTGAGATGATTTTCACTGATGCGGCATTTTTCCGCTATGTCTTTCAGACTGAATCCTTCCGATGCGGAACTTATCATGGACAGGGCTTCCTGAACGTGAGGATTGTAATCAGCCTCATGGGCTTCCGTGGCATCATGCATTCGGCTTATCTGGGTCAGCAGTGCGATAAGACGGCTTGAGATTGCTATTTCCTGAAGTCCCGGTTTTATTTTCATGCATTCAAGTATTGACTGGTAGTAGTGGTCTATCTGATAGCCTGCGGTCCTCGGATAGTAGATTGCCTCGTCATGAAAAGGTGACAGTAGCGATATCCTGATATCCTCGGGAATCTGTTCAGGTAGAAAATGAATGGAGAAACGATGATAGAGGGCGGACGAGTTGATCTTGACCCCATGGATGATGTCTTGCGGAATGAGCAGTATGCTGCCTGGAAGTAACGAGAACTTGCGACCTCCGATGCGATATTCCACATCGCCTTGGATAAGATGGAATATCTCATAAAAAGCATGACAGTGGAGGATGAACTCCTCACTAGGGACATCGCTGCTGTTATGATGGAAATAAAAGGTGCCGGTTGAGAAATAATCTTCTTTTCTCATAAGTCCTATCCTCCATATCAGTATAGTGATTATTGCAATGTTTCTCTGGTTTTGTGCAATAGATTTCTCACATAATTCATCATATTATCACCATACAGTTTGCGGAAAGCCTGCAATGAGTATGTAAAAATCATTCAGATGACATGCGAAAGGAGATGACTATGAAGGAAGTAAAGCTAGGAATCATCGGAATAGGGAATATGGGGTCGATCCATGCGCTTTCTGTTGCGGAGGGAAAAATTCCCGGATTGCGACTGACTGCCGTCGCTGATAGAAATCCAGATCGTTTGGCGTGGGCGAATCAACATCTGCCTTTGGATGTTTCATCCTATGCAGAGGGAACCGACCTGATCCTTTCCGGTACCTGCGAAGCCGTACTGATCGCCACTCCCCATTACCAACATCCGGTCCTGGCGATAGCTGCGTTTCGTTCGGGGCTTCATGTTCTCAGTGAGAAACCAGCCGGTGTCTATACGCTTCAGGTGAAGGAAATGAACGCAGAAGCGGATAAGCATCCTGTCGTATTCGCCATGATGTTTAATCAAAGAACAAATTGTCTATACCGTAAGGTACATGAATTAGTCTCTTCTGGAGAGATGGGTGCGCTGAAGCGTGTCACATGGCTCATCACAGACTGGTATCGGCCACAACGATATTATGATTCCGGACAGTGGCGTGCAACTTGGGAAGGGGAAGGCGGTGGAGTACTTCTCAATCAATGCCCCCACCAGCTTGATTTGCTTCAATGGTTATGTGGCATGCCGATACGTGTCAGAGCTTTCTGTCATGAAGGGAAATGGCACGATATCGAGGTTGAGGATGATGTTTCCGCATATCTCGAGTTTTCGAATGGTGCAACCGGTGTCTTCATAACGTCCACAGCAGATGCTCCGGGGACAAACCGTCTTGAGCTGACCCTGGAGATGGGATCCTTGATCGTAGAAAATGGTAGGTTGGTGATGAAAAAACTTGAACAGAATGAAAGGGAATTCTGCCGTACTGCGACAGGTGGTTTCGATGCACCCTCATACCACGAATCGGAGGTTCTGACAGATGGAATGAATGAACAGCACAATGGAGTGCTGAAGGCTTTCGCAGCCGCTATTCTTCATGGCGCTCCATTGGTTGCTGATGGTCGGGAAGGTATTCGTGGTTTGAGCTTGTCCAACGCCATGCATCTTTCCAGCTGGCTGGGCAAGGAGATCTCTATCCCGTTCGATGAGGAGCAATTCCTTGACCTGCTTAATGAAAAAAGGAAGAACTCGCGACTAAAAGACCCTATTATCGCAACCGTCTTTGATACCAGAGGATCATACTGATGAATACTATCGCTGATCGCCCGATCCGTACGGTTATAGTAGGAATGGGCAATATCGCATCCATCCACATCGCCGCAATCCAGGCGTATCCTGATGCCGAGCTTATCGGTGTTTGTGATATTGATCCAGGGAAAAAAGCTCGTGCCGAAGCTTTATGCGGACATGAGATTCCTTTCTTTGAGAATTATTCGACCATGGTGGAAAGCCTGAATCCTGATTGCGTCCATATCTGTCTTCCCCATGACCTCCATGAGCCAGCGGCTTTCTTCGCCGCCTCCCGGGGATGTAATGTTTTCCTTGAAAAACCCATGGCTCTTGATACCGATGGAGTCAGACGGTTTCGAGGAAGCGAGACTCGCTATGGGGTGCGGTTCTGCATCTGTCTTCAGAACAGGATGAACAATACGAGCATTGAGGCACATCGGATATTGTCCGGCGGTCTCTATGGAAAAATTCTGGGCGTCCGTGGAATCGTCACGTGGCATCGTGACGCAGTCTATTATGCTACGGCACCATGGCGCGGACAACTTGCACGTTCTGGAGGTGGGTTGATGATGAATCAGGCTATTCATACTCTGGACCTGATGCATTGGCTCTCCGGTGGTGGTACCCTCGTCTCTGTTCGTTCGCTTATCGGTAATGTGATGGACCTTGATATCGAAGTAGAAGATTCGGTTGTCGCCCATATGGACTTCTCCACAGGAGTAGAAGCTTTGTTTGTCGGTTCTAACGGTGCGGTGCGCGACTTTCCTATTCAAGTGGATATAGTGTGCGAGCAAGGCACGTTGCATATTGCTGACGGGAAGCTGGTAACGGAAGATGCTGATGGCCGGACAGTCGTTGCTCGAGATGAGATCGGCTGGATTGGCAAAGCTTGTTATGGGACAAGCCATCATCGACTCGTCGCTTCTTTTTATGATGTTCTGAGAAAAGGGAAAGGGAGCTATATTCATCCGGAGGACGCGGAGTATTCCGTTGTCATGGCGGATCTGATACGTACGGGGAGCCTGCATACTAGCGAAGCTCCCGGCACCATGGAGGTACAAAATGCAGAAAACTGACGGTATGAACTTCGCACCGGAGGGAAAACCGGCGCCTGTTGTGAAGAAAGATTCTTTTTTCATCGCGGTCGTCGCGCTGGATCACGGCCATATCTACGGCATGTGCAACGGCTTGGTAGAGGCTGGTGCCGAACTTGTATGGGTATATGATCCCGATCCTGTCAAAGTGGAGGCTTTCATCAAAGTGTTTCCTCAGGCACGTCCGGCGACCTCTCTGGAACAGGTGCTTACCGATAATCGCATTACGCTTGTGGCCGCTGCGGCGGTGACGAGTGAACGTTGTCCCCTCGGTATCAAGGTAATGGAGGCAGGCAAAGACTATTTCACTGACAAAGCACCGCTGGTCAGCTTGGAGCAACTTGCAGCCGCAAAAGCTGCGGTCCGTCGTACCGGTAGAAAGTATATGGTATACTATAGCGAAAGAATCCATGTTGAAAGCGCAGTCTTCGCCGGACAGCTCATCGAACGTGGGGCAATTGGACGTGTCATTAGCGTGCAGGGAATGGGTCCTCATCGTCTGAATGCGCTTTCGCGCCCGGCATGGTTCTTCGAGAAAGAGAAATATGGCGGTATCCTGTGTGATATTGGTAGCCACCAGATTGAGCAATTCCTGTATTATACCGGCGCCGAAGATGCGGAAGTGACCTCCAGTATGGTTGCGAACTTCAGTCATCCAGAGTATCCTGAACTAGAGGACTTCGGACAGGCGATGCTTGTCGCCGACAACGGAGCCGCCCATTATTTCAGAGTGGACTGGTTTACACCGGACGGGCTGTCTACATGGGGTGATGGACGGACTTTCATTTTGGGGACGGAAGGGACTATCGAGTTGAGAAAGTACGTGGATGTCGCTTCCAGCAAGGATGGTGACCATGTCTATTTGGTCAATAAGGATGGTGAACAACATTTCGCAGTTGCAGGTACCGTCGGATATCCTTTCTTCGGGCAACTGATATTGGACTGCATCAACCGCACGGAGAATGCTATGACCCAGGATCATGCATTCAAAGCTGCCGAACTATGCGTACGGGCACAGCTACAGGCGTTTGTTCTGAAACCAGAGGAGAAATAATTGGGGAGGGAATGATGTATTCGGTTATCATCATAGACGACGAAAAGGAAATCCGTGAAGGTTTCGCTCGCTTTTTCCCTTGGGAATCTCTTGGTTTTTCCGTTTCTGGAGTATTTGCTTCCGTTGCTCGGGCCTTGGATTATCTGTCGTGCCGGAATGTGGATGTCATAATCAGCGATATCATCATGCCTGACATGACCGGAATTGAGTTGGCCAAGATTCTCTCTCAACGAGATACCCGTCCGCTCCTTGTTCTTTTTAGCGCCCATGAGAGATTTTCCTATGCCCAGCAGGCTCTCCAATATGGCTGTACTGACTACTGGTTGAAATCTTCCGACTACGATGAGCTTGTCGCCTCAGCGAATGCTCTCCGCCAGAAGCTGGATACAGTTTCTCTTTCCAGTACGGGGCATGGTGACGAGGATGATAGAATCATAGCTTCGATCAAAGAGTATGTCCGTGAGGCTCCTTCAGTTGCCAACTTGGAGAGTATCGCGGCACGCGTCTATCTCAGTTCTTCGTATGTCAGTCGATATTTCAAACAGAAGACAGGAATAAACTTTACCGACTATGTGGTGGAGCAGCGTATGAAGCTCGCCGCCACATATTTAGCCACTCTCAAATACAAGATATATGAGATTAGCGACTTGGTGGGCTATTCCACCCCTTTCAACTTCACTCGTTCCTTCAAGAAGTATTTTGGTTGTTCTCCCCGTGAATATCGGCTTGCGGCAACTGGATCCTCTCTTTCTCCTGACGGGGTACATTCTCAAGGTGAAAAGGCATGAAACAACGGTTTTTTCTCACATCATTTCTGATGGTGACGATTCCCGTTGTACTGGCCGTGACTTTGATTGGTGGTATGTCCGTGTTTCTCAGTGTGATGGAAAGCGGAAAGACAATTCGCCAGACCAATGCCCAGACTATCGGTAGGGTGAGGGAAAGTCTTGAGTTGATGTTCAGTGAGGCTGATGCCCAGAGTCTCAACTACAGCGTATCGCCATACGTGTTGCTCAAACTGGAAGAATTGCTTAAGTCAGGATATGCAGAGAAGGAAAATCTCGATGTCTCGTACATGATCAAGACATTCGTGGATTCCAATGTCAACTCGAAACCGTACCTCCATTCGGTATATATTTACTTGGAGAACAAGAACGACAATTTCTTTGCATCGACCATAGGACTGGCAAACAGGATGAATTTCAGAGATGTCTCATGGTTGGATGATGCCCGAAAGATGCCCCGAGAGCAGCGGCAGTGGATCAGCGCAAGGGAAATCGGTGCTTATGGACTTTCCGTTTATTCCACTCGGGTCCTCAGTCTGTACAAACGTCTGTATAGTTCGGATGCTAAGATTCCTATCGGAGTCCTAGTGATGAACATCAGCATCGAGTATCTCGAGGAATTGCTTGACAAGAACCTTACATATCTGAAACAGACCATCCGAGTGGAGGACTCGTCGTCCCATCTGCTTGTCGGTTCAGCTATTGGCGGAACGATTTTGGAAGATGGAAATGCATTCGTACATACGGAATCCGAAGAAGCATACGGATTGACTATCAGTTCCATTATTCCTCGCAGCGAGTTGTTCTCCCAGTCCAGGGGCATGGTCGCTCTTGTTCTTGCCGGAGTCGCGGTGTCCCTGATGTGCGGCGGCGTTATTGCTTTCCTTATTGCTCGACGTACTACCCGGAATATCCAGTCGATCATCAGTCTTCTTGATGCTGCTGAACGCAATGAGCCGTTGCCGGAGGTCCATACGACGGGAAACGAGTATTCCTATATTGTCCAGAACATCGTTAAGACATTCCTTGAGAAAACCTATCTCAATACTCAACTAACAGAGAAGAAATATCGACTGGATGCCGTCTATTTTGCCTTCCTCCAAGCCCAGCTGAATCCTCATTTTCTTTTTAACACGCTGAAAAACATATTTTGGAAATCTGTGGCACTGACCAGCAAGCCCAATGATGTAAGCCGAATGATCGACTTGCTGTCTCGTGTTCTCCATTATGCCTTGGTCAATCCGTACCGATATGTTCCTTTGGAGGATGAACTGGAAAATACCCGGCGCTATATCGAGATTCAGCAGATGCGTTTTGATGCATCTTTTTCTGTTTCATGGGAGATTGATTCCGGTCTTGAGGATGCGAAATGCATCAAGTTCCTGTTCCAGCCGATGGTCGAAAACAGCATTACCCACGGATTGCGAGGGGAAACAGCTGGAACATTGGTCATATCCGTAAGCAGAGTGAATGATGGAATCAGGATGGAGGTGAGCGACGATGGACGTGGTTTTACTCCTGCCAGACTCGATGAGATACTGAGCCATTTGGGAGACAAGGATGCTCCGATAGAAAGCATAGGCCTCTATAATCTCAATATGCGTCTAGTACTTGCTTACGGAGATGGAGCGGGGATTGGTATTACCAGCATTCCTGATGTCCGTACGACGGTGAGTTTCGTGATTCCTTCTGGTAGCGGTGTATGGGAAGATGGTAGTCCAGTGTTGCCGGACAAAGAATGATATGCAAGTGCATAGGATGATATTTCCCGACAAATCATCGTCAAGACATGATAGGTTTTTCCCATATTCCCCAGTTTCGGGATGGTGCACATGACATGATAATGACCGTGTAGCATGAAGAGGGTAGTGAATTGCTACCTTCTCCCATAAGGAGGAATTTTTTATGAAAAGAACACGTATTATCGCTGTGCTTTGTGTTGTTCTGATTTGCATGGGTACAGGTTCCATGCTGTTTGCCCAGGGAAAGACAGAAAAGGGAGAAGCACAGAACGTCGTTACCCTGCGTTTTTCATGGTGGGGGTCGGATCCTCGGCATGAGGCGACGCTGAAAGCCATTGCGCGGTATCAGGAGCTCTATCCTAACGTGCGCATCGAAGGTGAATATCAAGGATATTCCGGATACCAGCAGAAGCTGATGACTCAGATCGCTGGCCGGACAGAGCCGGATTTGATCCAGCTTGACCATGCTTGGAACCCAGATCTTTCAACTCAGGGAGATGTCTTTCTCGACTTGGCCCAGCAGAAGAATGTCGATCTCACCCAATATCCTGCCTCAGTTCTCGATGAGTTTTGTACTATCAACGGAAAAATCATATCCATACCCATGGGAACCAACGGGTTTGGTGCGATGATCAATAAGAATTTCTTTGCAAAGCATGACATTCCTGTGGATATCGTCTGGACTTGGGAGAAAATGATTGAGATTGGTGCAAAAATCAATAAGAGCAACCGTGAGGATTATTTGTTCGCCATCGAATCCGGTACATCGACCGGTGGATTAGGTCCATTTGTTCTTGGAGCGTATATATACAATCTGACCGGAAAATACTGGGCGGACGATGCGACATATACCATTCAGACCTCGCGGGCAGACCTTGTCAAAGCCTTCACCATTCTGAAGGAGCTTTATACCTCAGGTACTGCCCAGCCTTTAGGCGATGCCAGTCTTTTTACCGGTCAGATGGAGCAGAACCCCAAATGGCTCAACGGTCAGATCGGGTTCACCGTCGACTGGTCAGGCACGATCGGCAAATACAAAAGCGCAGTAGGAGCGGAATCATTCACAGTGGGTATGCCTCCTTTTGTTGAGGGAGGGAATAATCGGAAGATTGCTTCCAAGCCATCGATGGAACTTGCCGTGAGCGCACGTACGGCCCATCCCGATATCGCTACGCATTTCGCAAATTGGCTCTTCAACGATCCTGAGGCTGTCGCTATCATGGGTACCCAGCGTTCGATTCCTGCGAACCAAACAGCCTTCACTCTTTTGAACGAAGCCAATGCTATTGATCCTGATGTAGCCCTGATGTGCGAACTGACAGCTACGGCACCCGCTTCACCGGTACCGAGCATCCAGAACAATAATGAAGTTGCCGATATCATCAAAGATATCTGCGAGCAGGTTGTCTATGGCAGAATGACACCGTCCACCGCCGCTGATGTCTTCCTTTCTTCTGTTCAGGCTAAGCTCACAACCCTTCAGGCCCGCCGCTGACGTATGCTTCCAAAAGGAAAGGCCGGGAAAAACCCGGCTTCTCCTTTCATCCTGACTGAGAGAAAATACCATGAAAAAAAATATGCGCACCAGGGATTCTGTTGGATATCTCTATCTTCTGCCATGGATTATAGGATTTCTGACTTTCCAGTTATATCCGCTGATTTCATCCCTCTATTATTCCTTCACCAGTTTTAACATCACCTCGAGTCCTCGGTTCATAGGATGGGATAACTACGTGACTATGTTCACCTCTGATCCGCTTTTCTGGACAGCCTTGGGCAATACCGTACAGTATGTCATGATGTCCATACCAATGAAGATAGGTTTCGCACTTTTTGTGGCGATGCTGTTGAATCAGAAGATCCGGGGCATCAATCTGTATCGTACTCTCTACTACATTCCATCCATTTTTGGTGGCAGCGTGGCGGTCTCTATCCTCTGGAGGTTCCTGTTCATGTCCGGAGGCATGGTCAACCGATTACTCAACACGATCGGTATCGCATCGATCCCATGGCTTTCCAGTCCGAACTGGTCGCTGTTTACATTGAGTCTTCTCAGTGTATGGCAGTTCGGTTCATCGATGGTTCTTTTTCTTGCGTCTCTCAAGCAAGTGCCAGAAGATCTCTATGAGGCTGCTTTGATTGACGGTGCGGGGAGAATTCGAACCTTTTTTGCCATCACATTGCCTATGATAACGCCAGTTCTGTTCTTCAATATCCTGATGCAGATCATCAACGCTTTCCAGGACTTTACGGGAGCTTTCGTCATTACTAATGGCGGGCCATTGAATTCGACCTATCTTTTCGCGTTGAAACTGTACGATGAAGCTTTTACCTATTTTAAGATGGGCTATGCCAGCGCCCTGTCCTGGATACTTTTCATTTTTATTATCGGCTTCACCGCGATCTTCTTTCGTTTTTCAAACGCTGTCACATTCTATGGTGACGGGGAGGCATGATTATGGCATGTTTGCGCAGAACTAATACAATGAAAATCCTCATACATGTGCTCATGACGCTGGGCGCGTTTATCATGATCTATCCGCTTATCTGGTTGTTTTTTTCTTCCTTCAAGACAAACGCAGAGATATTCGGTTCCATATCGCTACTGCCCAGTAATCCGGTATGGAATACGTATGCGAAGGGTTGGGCGGGAAGTGGGCAAATCACTTATGGCAATTTCTATGCTAACACATTCATGCTGGTCATTCCGACAGTGGTTTTCACCGTTGTCTCAAGCTCGCTGGTGGCATATGGCTTTGCACGGTTTAATTTTAGGTTCAAGAAAACATTGTTCATGATCATGATATCGACGTTGATGTTGCCGAATGCCGTGATCATCATTCCACGGTACTTGCTCTTCAATCGGCTTGGATGGCTTAATAGCTATCTGCCGTTTATCGTCCCTGTGGCTTTTGCCTGTACGCCGTTTTTTATCTATATGATGATTCAGTTTTTCAGAGGGTTGTCGCGGAGCATGGATGAGGCTGCGACAATTGACGGTTGCTCGACCTTCCAAGTCTATGCGTTGGTGCTGATGCCTCTATGCAAGCCAGCTCTTTTTTCCGCAGCAATTTTTCAGTTCATCTGGACATGGAATGACTTTTTCAACTCCTTGATCTACATCAACAGCGTCAAGAAATATCCTATTGCGTTGGCATTGCGCATGTCACTGGATGCGACTTCAGCGGCAAATTGGAACCAAGTTTTGGCCATGTCCATTCTGTCTCTGGTTCCAGGTACCATTCTGTTCTTTTCCGCACAGCAGTATTTCGTCGATGGTATATCGAGTGGAGCCATCAAGGGGTAACAACTCGTAGCATGAATATTTTTGCTGTAAATCGGAAGTTTTGGAAGCCAGCGTTCGCACTTAACGCCTGAAGGGCAGACCTAGGCGCAAAACGGAAGACCTAGGCACCAAATGGCGGACCTCGGGGGTAAAAGGAAGACTGTGCGTCGACCTCGGCACAAAACGGCAGACCTAGGTACCAAAGGGCGGACCTCGGGGGTAAAAGGAAGACTGTGCGTCGACCTAGGCGCAAAACGGAAGACCTAGGCACAAAAGGGCGGACCTCGGGGGTAAAAGGAAGACTATGCGTCGACCTCGGCACAAAACGGCAGACCTAGGCACAAAAGGGAGGACCTCGGGACCAAAGTCCCGATCTGGCGTTATCGAATCTTAACGCACAATCAATGCAGTCCTGTCTGTCCACAATGTTCGAGCACGTTTGAAGGCAGACAGATCATAGGAATGCGTGGAATCTATCATATGGAAATAGAGATAGACGTAGGAATGGTAATTTTGAAGCCTATGAATATGATCAGAACACAGTATGCAAAACCAGAAGCATCATAAAAAATGTACAGTGAGATACAAAAAGAAGCTGTTTCAAAATGTGACTTCTGAAACAGCCCCTTTGCTGGTTGCTACCGATCCTGACTGTGATCGAGTTGGCGTCGCAGTGAGAAATGGCTCTGATTATTCGTTATTGTCAGGTAATGAAGTCGGAATGCTTCTTCTTCGCTATATTGCGGAAAGACGTGGAGAAACTCATACCATGCCGTTTCATCCTGTTGTGGTCAAAACGATTGTCACTATCGATATGGCGACACGTATAGCTGCAGATTATGGTATTGAAGTCCGTGATGTTCTGACTGGATTTAAATTTATCGGAGAGCAGATAGGGCTGCTTGAAAAACAAGGAGAGGAAGACAGGTATATACTGGGGTTCGAGGAAAGTTGCGGATATCTGACAGGTAGTTATGTCCGGGACAAAGATGCTGTGGATGGTGTGTTGATGATCTCCGACATGTTTGTCTATTATCGAAGCAAAGGATTTTCCCTACTCGATATTCTTGATGATATCTATAGCCGATATGGCTATTGCCTGAATACGCTCCATAGTTATGGGTTCGATGGAAAGCAAGGGTTTGAGAAGATGCGAAGTATCATGGATTTGTTCCGAAACTCCACACCTGTTTCTTTCTTCGGCAAGAAAATCGTTTCAGTTGGCGATTACCTGCTTGGGGTGGTCAGGACTTCCGATGGAAAAGAACTGTTGACGAGACTTCCTCCAAGTGATGTCCTCAAATTTATGCTTGAAGATAATATTTCATTTGTAGTGAGCCCATCAGGGACCGAACCGAAACTCAAGCTATATCTGTCTGTCAGTGCTCCGGATAAAGCGCAAGCTTCATCATTTGAGGCAAAGCTGATATCTGAACTGGAAAAACTGATGGGAGTCTGATTTCTTGCGATGTGGCATCGCATCTTCAAAAGGTTTCTTCAAAAAAGACGCTAAGCCCTTTCAGACGATTGATTATGTTTCTTTTCAGTTCTTGTGGTTGCATCGAGAGGATCTCCTTTCCAAACCTGATGTAGTAGTCGGAAATGAAATCAATTTCATCTGGATTATAGTAACCTTGGATGATATAAATCATATTTTTCAAGATAAGAAGTATGCTTGATGCATTCTTCAATGTTATTATGATTAATTATTATAAGTTATAATCACGAGGTAGCATTTTGGAAATCGATTTTAACTCAATTAAATATCTTGAAGAAGCGGTTGATGCTAAACAGCACAAGCTCATTATAGCTGGAATCAAAAAAAGTTGGGAAGATTGTTTAGAAAAAAATCAACAGATCTTTGATTGTAAGATTTTGAGTGCCCGTTGGATTGAAAATACTAGTGCTCTTGCTATTTTTAAAGATTGCTATGAAGATATTTTTGATAATACACCTCGCAACGTAATTGAAGCAAAATATAGTATTTGGATTACTTCAGATAGAAAGGGGGTTTGGACTCCCGAGCAAATTTGCCGAATCACTAATACGATGTATCTTTATAAATATTCAGATGATGCTGAATATCCCTATGCTATTGGCTACATCGATGAAATCGAGCATGAAACTTTAGAAGGGGGTATTGAAAGCACGCAATTGTCAGAGGAAGGGGTACTGGAATTATTAGCCTCGTTGGAGAACGGTACGTCTGCTGAGATATTAGCTGAAATAAAACCAGAAGAGTTGCCGGATAATCTACATCCAAAGGTTAGGGAGCTTCATGGCAAACTGCATACTAATTTTCTCAAGGAAGAGGCTGAATATGAAGAAAGTATGCTTGAGAGAAAGCGGATGGTTCTGGAGTTTTCAGAAAAGACTTACTATTCAGAACATGTGATCACCTTGCCGTCAAAACATGAAAATTTCTATTTTGATATAGAATTGCTATATGCTGAAGGATGTAATGAGAGTAGTGAATTACAAATCACTGCTTTTAGTCCTTACACAAATCATCGAAGTAAACGATATCCAATATGGAAGCAAGCAGTCAAAATCCCTTCGGTGAAAATTGAGGACGCAAGTCGCTACCTGCAAGATTGGATAGATAATACTGTTAATTTGGATTTGATACGAATATTTCAGTTTCAATCACGAATTGATGATGAAAACAAACAATCTAGGTAGGCGAGGGCTGTCTGAGCTTGAAAAGAACTCACCGTAGAAGGTTACCATTCGGGGCAAGATTTAATTGATAGTTGCACAAATAGATTATTCCCACGTGTCCCAATCCGAAGGTTTCAAACTACACACTAGCTCTAGTTCTACAAGCACACTCAGCTTATAAATGTCGTAGCACAGAGCCTCCAGCATTGAGAAAACCTCAAAATGCAGTATTCTAGAGGGGTTTTT
>Ga0172377_10005171_pt1 | contig 13405 bp, 11 predicted proteins | sample Pumphouse3metaG_FD_119749 | JGI IMG/M metagenome (GOLD analysis project Ga0172377, IMG submission 119749) | Leachate microbial communities from a municipal landfill in Southern Ontario, Canada - Pumphouse #3 metaG | ecosystem: Engineered > Solid waste > Landfill > Unclassified | place: Canada... | reverse complement strand
CACCGTACCCGTGTCCATTTTAGCGACGCAGTTCATCGTCAGATTCACTGAAATCGCGCGCGAAGTCCAAGCGGACGTGTCATTGAGTCTTGTCTTGTACACGAACTGCCCGAAATAAGCGCCGCCGTATGTGGACGCCGTGCCATTATAACTGTACTGACACTTCGTGGAGCCGCTCACCGGCGAAGAAAAATCAATCGCATTGGATGCGGAAACACTGCGGATATCATATCCGTCACGCCAGTAAAGCGTACCGTCCGCAACGACAAAATTTTCGCTGAATGACGACGAGTAAACCCCGGAAACTTTCGCCACCACGCCATTCGAGTCACTGCCGTCCGTGGAATAGCGAAGAATGTAAATACTGTCCCGGTAAAAGAGCGTATTGCCCGAAGAGCCCAGCGCGGACACAGTCAGGGGAATCGGAAAATCAGGAGAAACCTCCCATGCGGATCCTCCATCCTTGGACTTGCACCAAATAGCAGCCGGAGCATAGATTTCTCCCCAGCAGACGTTGTCCGTTGTAAAAGTAATGTCATACGGCGAGCCAAGTGAATCCGCAAACGATTCCGCGAAAGGCACGGTTCCCGGGAATCCGTCAAGATCCATGCGCATAATCTTCCCGCCGGGCCGGTCGTAAGACTCGACAAAATAAAGCCAGCCGTCCGAGACCGCAACCCGCAGGAGCGCCCCGACCCCGGAGGCGAGGGTCACGGGCTCCGATGCCGAATCCGGCATCCCGTCTGAAAAAGCAAGCCCCATTACAGAAGTGCTATCGCCCCAGTAGACTCCGGCGGAATCCATCGCGAGTCCTCTAGGGGAAACAATACCCGAAGCCAGAGTATCCAGACTTTCCGTAACCGAAGTATCCCCGGCAAGAGATGTCCGTGCAATATCCAGACTCAGCAGTCTCCCGTCAACGATCCAAGCCACGCGGCCATCATCGCGAGAGGACAGTTCCTTAATGGCCGCCGTCGTTCCAAGCGGAAGCGTGAATGTCTTTCCGGTATGCAGATCCGTCCAAGAGACTGCGGACGTGCCATTCACGGAATCGGAAAAGACCAGATAGTCCCCACCTACTGCGGACATCAGTTTTGGGCTATGGCCCGAAGCGGAATAAAAAACACCACCGGATTCTCCGTTGTCCAAAGAAACCGAGCCGGAACCGTCATCAGAGCAGGCGGAGAGGAACAAGAAGATGAGACATAAAACGCATAAAGTCCGTTTCACAAGCGCCTCCATTGTTTTCTCGTATAGGATATGAAGTCCTGTAGTAATATAATCCCCTTATCTGGATAAAGGAAATACACCACAAAAAATCTCCTGCGGCATCACCGCAGGAGATTTTTCAAGTTTGTAAATACTCGCAGAATTACTTCTGGAGACGACCTTCGATGAGCTTGATGATCTCGGAGAGTTCCTTCGGAAGGTGCTTGCCGAACTTCGGATAGTGGTTTTCATCCACATCCTTGAGTTCCTTGAGCCAGCCTTCCTTATCGACAGAGAGGAGTTCCTTCATGTCGTCGGCGGAAACGCCTTCCGGACGGTCGATGGCATCGGCGGTCGGCATATAACCGATCGGAGTTTCCACGAACTTGCCCTTATTGTCGCAGCGTTCGCAGACCCACTTCAGAACGCGGGAGTTTTCGCCGTAACCCGGCCACAGCCACTTGCCTTCCTTAGTCTTGCGGAACCAGTTGACGAAGAAGATCTTCGGCATCTTGTCCGGATGAGCCTTGCCCATTTCAATCCAGTGCGCGAAGTAGTCACCCATGTTGTATCCGCAGAACGGCAGCATGGCGAACGGATCACGGCGGACCTGACCGACCTTGTCGGAGATCACGGCGGCGGTCACTTCGGAACCGACGATGGAGCCCATGAACACGCCATGGTTCCAGTTGAGGGACTGATGAATCAGAGGAATGGTGCTCGGACGGCGACCGCCGAACAGGATCGCGTCGACAGGAACGCCCTTCGGGTCTTCCCAGTCAGCGGCGAGAGCCGGGCAGTTCTTTGCCGGAGCGGTGAAGCGGCTATTCGGATGAGCGGCTTCCTTGCCCTTTTCGGACTTGCCGTTCGCCGGATAGTTCCAGGCCTTTCCGTGCCAGTCGATGAGTTCGCCCTTCGGGGGATTGTCCATGCCTTCCCACCACACGGTGCCGTCTTTTTCAAGAGCGACGTTCGTGAAGATGGTGTTCTTGGACGCGGAAATCATCGCATTCTTGTTAGTCTTGTAGTTGGTGCCCGGAGCGACGCCGAAGAAACCCGCTTCCGGGTTGATCGCATAAAGACGACCATCCTTGCCCGGCTTCATCCACGCAATATCGTCACCGATCGTTTCGACCTTCCAGCCCGGAATGGTCGGAATGAGCATGGCGAGGTTCGTCTTACCGCAAGCGGAAGGGAACGCGGCGCAGACGTGCTTGACGACGCCTTCAGGGGACGTGATCTTGAGGATGAGCATGTGTTCAGCGAGCCAGCCTTCCTTGCGGGCGAGAGTCGTCGCAATACGGAGGGCGAAGCACTTCTTGCCGAGCAGAGCGTTTCCACCGTAGCCCGAACCATAGGACCAAATGGTCTTCTCTTCCGGGAACTGCGAGATGTACTTCTTCTCGATCGGAGCGCACGGCCATACGCCGTTGTCCTTGGCGCCATTTTCGAGCGGCTTGCCGACGGAATGGAGGCACGGGACGAATTCGCCATCAGCACCAAGCACATCGAGGACCTTGTTGCCGACGCGGGTCATAATCATCATATTGAGCACCACGTAAGCGGAGTCGGTGAGTTCAACGCCGATCTTCGCGATCGGGGAACCGACCGGGCCCATGGAGAACGGAATCACGTACATCGTGCGTCCGTGCATGGAGCCCTTGTAGCAAGCCTTCATTTCAGCCTTGAGTTCCTTAGGATCCTTCCAGTGATTGGTCGGACCGGCATCTTCTTCCTTCACGGAAGAGATGAACGTGCGGTCTTCTACGCGCGCCACGTCGGACGGATCAGAACGGAAAAGGAAGCAGCCCGGAAGCTCTTTTTCATTGAGCTTCGTAGCAAGGCCGGCTTCGACCATTTCCTGCATAAGCTTGTCATATTGGGCCTGGGAGCCATCGCAAAGCACGACGTTTTCCGGCTCGGTCATCGCCTTGATCTCATCGATCCAGGCATTCAACTTGGTATGTTTCGTAAGGGACATTTCATCTCCTTGAGGGTTAACTGACATTACGATCTGTCTTATAGTGGCCATAATGTAGAAAAAGCCACGGCCGCGCGATGATTTTCATCAGTTATTTTTCCCCTAAAAAACGCGTTTTTTGCGCAACTTATTGAGAATAAAAAGAATAGATTAAACCTAGGACAAAAAAAATTTTTGATTATATCGTCAGAAAGGAATGATCGTTTTATGTGGTCTTATCGTGAACACAACAAAAATACGCTCTACATGATCATGGCCGGCGGCCAGGGCAGCCGCCTCCAGCCCCTCACACGCGACCGCGCGAAGCCCGCAGTGCATTTCGGCGGCACCTACCGCATCATCGACTTCGTGCTCAACAATTTCATCAACAGTGGCATCTTCAAGATCAAGGTGCTCACGCAGTTCAAGTCCGACTCGCTGAACAAGCACATTTCCGCAGCATGGAACCTGAATCCGAGCCTCGATCAGTACGTGGACCTCGTCCCCGCGCAGATGCGCACAGGCGGCGACTGGTACAAGGGCACCGCGGACGCGATTTTCCAGAACATCAATCTCATCACGGACGAGAAGCCTGACCTCGTTGCGATTTTCGGCGGTGACCACATCTACAAAATGGATGTGAACCAGATGATCAACTTCCACCTGAGCCGCGCGGCGCTCCTCACGATCGCGGCGATTCCGGTCTCGGTGGAGGAAGCAAGCGAATTCGGCATTATCGAAGTGGACTCCGACAACCGCATGATCGGTTTCCAGGAAAAGCCCAAGGAACCGAAGCAGATGCCCGGGCGCCCCGGCTGGTGCCTCGCGAGCATGGGCAACTATCTTTTCACTAGCAAGTTCCTTGTCCGCGAACTTCTCAATACATCTAAGAACGGAGCGACGGACTTCGGCAAGCACGTGATTCCCGCGCTTTACCCGGAATACCCTGTGTACGTCTACGACTTCAACACGAACATCGTCCGCGGCGAACAGGCAAAGACCAAAGGCTACTGGAGGGACGTCGGAACACTCGACGCGTTCTTCGAAGCGAACATGGATCTCTGCGCGGAAAATCCGCTGTTTGACCTTTACAACGATTACTGGCCCATCCGCACGTACAACTGGAACCAGCCCCCGGCGAAATTCTTCGGCGGCGGCGACGGCATGACTCCCGGCGCGGCGATCGATTCCGTCGTTTCCGCAGGCTGCATCATCGGCGGCGGCACGGTCGTGAAGAGCGTTCTCAGCCCGGGCGTATCCATTCAGAAGGACGCTCGTGTCGAAGAATCCATCCTTTTCCCGGACGTGACGATCGGGCCCGGCGCAAAAGTCCGGCGCGCGATCATTGAAAAAGGGCTTCACATTCCCGCCGGCTTCGAGATCGGATACGACATTGACCGCGACCGTCAGCTTTTCCATGTGACGGAATCCGGTATCGTGGTTCTCGCAAAGGACACAGTCATCAAGGTGTGACGGACGTACAACTTTATATAGAAAGCTCCGGCACAGACCGGATTTTTCTGTTTTAAAACACCGGTTTGTTCCGCTTCGCCGACAATGACATTAAAATAGCGCGGGCAATCCTTTTCTTACTTGAACTGCCGTCCGAATGTAATGTCCGTTTCCTTGCGCCCGTTCAGATTCACTAGGCGTTCCGGGGAAAAATGGAATTCCTCCGCGCGGTCATTCCGGATAAATTCTTCCGCGCGGGCGAAAAGTTCCTCCGGAGTCAGGCTCGTGAGGAGCGCGGGCCGGAGTTCCGGGGCAATGGGAGTAATGCCCTTGCAGAGACGGGCCGCCAGCTGCTTCAAACGGCCGAGGGAACCTTCCACGGGGAGGCCGTCATCCATCATATAACCGAAGTACGTACGGAACACGGAGAGCGCGTCCGCCACGGGGATCTCGCGCGGCGCCCTGCCTTCCCACGCATCAGCGATCTGCCCGAACAGCCAGGGATTGTGCATCGCCGCGCGTCCGATGCTCACGCCCGCGACAGGATACTTCTCCAGACGTTCCCGCGCGACATCCACGCTCGAAACGTCCCCGTTCCCCACTACGGGAATCTTCGCGCGCGCCGCGACTTCCCCGATGATGTCCCAGTCCGCGAACCCGTTATAGCCCTGGACGCGCGTGCGCCCGTGCACAGTCAGGAGTTCCGCGCCTTCGCCTTCCGCGATCGCAAGGGTCTCCAGCACGTTAATGCCATTCTCGTCCCAGCCCGTGCGGCATTTGAGCGTGAGCGGCACGGTGATGTTCTTCTTCACTTCGCGGATGACGGCAGCGAGCCGGGGCAAGTCTTTCAGAAGGCCAGCGCCGCCGCCTTTTCCCGCGACTTTCGGCACGGGGCAGCCGGCGTTAATTTCTATGTAATCCGGGCGGAGTTCCTCAATCTTTTTCGCGGCGTCCGCCATGCGGTCCGGGTCGCGCCCGAAAATCTGAATTCCGAACGGACGTTCCTCAGGGTAGAAGATCAGCTGCCGGTGTCCCTTGAGGCTGAATAGCCGGGAGCCGTCCGTCGAAACGAACTCCGACACGAGGAGCCCGATGCGGTTGCCGGAAAGCACCCGGCAGAGACGCCGGAACGGCGGGTCCGTGACTCCGGCCATCGGAGAAAGCACCGTGTTCGGGGAGACCTCCAAATTCCGTAGCCGGAAACTGCGCCGCGGGGGAAGTTTTTCAGTTTTCAACAGTTATCCACCCTATTCGCTGAGTTATTCACATCCTGTGCCCGATTTCTCGCCGGAAAAATTCGGGATTTCGAGCCACAAAAGTAGATTTTCCTCGTGAAGTACCTATATTTTGGACGTGGCAAACGTGACTAAACAGGACTTAATCCAGGACATCGCCCGCTCTACGGGCTGCATCCGCAATGATATAAAAGTCGTCATTGCGCAATTCCTCACACTCGTGGGCGAATCGCTCGCACAGGGCCGCACCATCGAGATCCGCGGCTTCGGCACGTTCGCCTGCAAGGAACGCAAGGCCCGCCCCGCGCGCAATCCGCGCACCGGCGAAACCGTACGCCTCGAAAGCCGCACAGTGCCCACCTTCAAGTTCTCTTCGGAAATCAAAGCCCGCATCGCACAGTTCGACCTGGAAAATCAGGTTGACACGGCACTTCCGGAAGCGGAACCCGTCAAAGAAAAATCAGCCGAATGATCGGCTGAAAAAAGTTAATTACAAATTTATCTGTCATGCGCAAATGCGCATAAAGTAAGGATTACAACGAAGCGACTTCCGCATCCGTAAGGAACCGCCATTTCCCCGGTTCAAGCGAAGGATCAAGCGTTATTCCGCCGATGGAAACGCGGCGGAGCGTCTCGACGTGGTTCCCCACCGCGGCGAACATCCGGCGCACCTGATGGTAGCGGCCCTCGCCGATGGATATTTCAACTTCAAGCTCCCCGAGCGCCTTCACGGAATGAGCCGCGAGCGGTTCCGGTTCCTGATTGAGCATAACGCCCGCAAGGAGTTTCGCCTTCTGCGCATCGTCAAAAGGACGGGCGAGCGTCGCGATATAAGTTTTGTCCTTGCCTTTGCGCGGGCTCTCGATGCGATGAACGAATTCTCCCTGGTTCGAAAGAAGCAGAAGCCCCGTGGATTCCGCGTCCAGACGGCCCACCGCATTGATTCCCATCGCGAGGAACCGCTCTGGGATAAGCGCGAACACGGATTCATGATCCCGCGGCGCATGGCTGCACTCATAGCCGAGCGGTTTGTTCAGCATTACATACAAAGTTTCAGTCGTCGGAACCTCTTCGCCATTCACTTCGATAGTTTCTGGACGGACATCCAGTTCCTCAAACGGATCCTCAATTTCCCTGTCCGCGATTTTTACGACACCCATGCGCACTAAAGCGCGGGATTCCTTGCGCGAACCGAATCCGAGGCCCGCAAGGAGCCGTTCCACAGTGAGTTTTGGCATTATTTCTCCGGAGCTAAAAAGTCTAGGACAAAGCGGCGCCAGAATACGAGCCGGAGCGTCTCCGGGTGTTCCCTGTAGCGTTTTTTACCGCGGCGGTATTTCCAGAAAATCCACAAGCCGAGCGCTATTGCGCCGAAGGCGGCTATCAGCATCCGCAAAACAGTAAAGCGTACGAGAACGATTCCATGCGCTTTCTTTTCCTTGTCACGGCACCAGTCCATCTGCACATTCCAGTTTCTGAACAACGGAAGCAATCCGGAAATAAAGCTGCATGCGCCCTGCAAGTAGCCCATTTTCACATAATCCAGGCGGACGCCTTCAATGGTGACATCCTCGAACTCGCAACGGAACAACTTAAAGGAATAGCGGCAGAGTTTCCAGAACCGTTTTAAAATGCCCCGCGTGAAATCCGGGGAAAGGATGACGGAAAAAAATTCGCGGTCATTTTTCTTTTTGGCGATGTATTCTTCATCCTGCTCCTCTTTCTGCGCTTCCGCGGAAGGCGCGTCCGAAACGGCTGCAACGACCGGCGTTTCCAACTGCGCCCGGTTGCGCTCTGGGATTTTAATTTCTTCCACGGGTTCGTTCTCCAGCGCCCCGCCGCGTTCCATCCCGCTATTCGCCGGAGGACTTTCCGCTTCAACGGGATCTTCCTTCCCGCTCTCAGACTCGCCTTTCAAAAACGTCCGGCGAAAAACGCGCACCTCCCACAATTTCTCCTTGCGGGATACGAGGAACACGAACCGGACGGGAACCGGGAAAAAAAGGATAAGCGCCGCGAGAAGCAGCGCCGCTATGATGAATCCCTGGAGCATTACTCCACGGCGTCCGCTTTCTTGCGGAGGATTTCAATCAAGTCCTGAATGCTCTTCGTCTCAAGAATCTTTCCGAACTGTTCCTTATAATTGCGCGCCGTGGATAGATCATCAATCACGAGATCCCACGCCATCCAATTGCCGTCCTTGAGCGTCATACGGTATTCGAGGACGGTCTGCTTCCCTTTGTACCAAAGATGCGCGGCAAGGCGGGCTTCCGTGTTATTTTTCGTCATTTTCGGAGCATCATAACGGGTGCTGTCCGTGCGGTACATCTCCAATTTCTTCGCGCTCGAATTGCGGACCATGCGCTGGAACTCCGAAACGAACTTGGCGCGGGTCGCATCGTCCATCGACTTCCATGTCGCAGCCGGGAGGGATTTCTGCGCAAGGAGTTCAAAGTCGAACACATCGCTGAGGAGGCCCTTGATACGCTCCTTTTCCTTGGCGGAAAGGGCTGACTTGCGGATGAGCAACTGGAGTTCCGCATCTTTTTTCTGAACGACCTGCGTCGGCGATTCCGCGGCGAAAACGGAAGCGCATGCGAACGCGCAGACTGCGGCTATGATTTTGAAATTCATTTTGACTCTCCTTGAAGCGATTGATATTCCGAAAGCGGAATGCCTATGCGGCTTAAGAGTTCCGCAAAAGCGATGTTGTATTTACAAACTGCAGAGTAATAATCTTTCTGAAGTTCCAAATTCTGCTTGTAAGCGGAGACGAGCGGTCCCGTGTCCGAAGGGTCAAGGTCGTACTGTATCGCCGCCCCTTTGAGAATCGCGGCGGAGGCGCGCATACTTTCATCCAGGCTTTCCACTTTCGCCTTGAGCGCAGTCACCTTGAGATACTGTTCCTCGACGCGCATCTGAATGCCTTCCGCGGCGTAATTACCTTTCAGTTTAAGCGCGCGGTAATCGGAACGCGCTGATTTATACGATTCCCAGCTGTTCCAGAAATTGAGTTTATATTGCATGCCGATACCGACCGTGCCCGTAATTTTATTCACCGCGTCCTGTGCGAAAGCGTCCTTCTGAATTTCCTTGCGGCTCCCCGCCCATGACTTCGCATAAGTGAACTCCCCCATGATGAAAAATTCCGGGCCGAGTTTCGTTTCCGCAAGTTCCATCTGATAGCTGCGCGCGGAAAGCCCGGCATTGAGGCGCTTGAGTTCCGGACTGCGGCTCAAAGCCATATTCTTTGCATCATCGAGGCTCGGAAGCGATTCTGGACGCATCGTCAAAGAGGAATCCGCCGGGGCGAACGTATCCCCGTCCTGCAGATTCAGCGAGAACTTCACCGCGAGCTTCAGCTGATCAAGCCCGCTCTGCGCGTCGATCATCGCTTCATCGACGACATGCTTCTGCGCCTTGAGCTGCAGGAAATCCATCTGCGAGACCTTTCCCTTCTTCTTCCCGGAAGAGGCGCTGTCCGCAGAATCTTCCTCATCATCATCTTCGTCCTCGTCCAAGGCTTCTTCCATTTTAGCATAGGCCTTGTCCACCTGTGTCTTCGCATCCTGCGCAAGTTTCAGCATCTCCTGCGCATAAAGGTAATTGTAGTAATAGCCCTGCAGTTCCACGGACTTGTCATTCTCCGCGCCTGCGACCATCATCTGCTGCTGGCGGAGATCCGCTTCGGCGGCTTTCTTGCCGACTTTGTACTGTCCGTAATTGAGGGGCTGAACAGCCTTGACCTGCGCGCCAAAGAACGGGCCCATCTTCGTAAAGTCCCAGGTTTCCACGGTATCGCCCCAGTCATTGACAGCATCCTTAAGACCCGGAGCGGGGCCCACGAGCATGTCCGCTTCGAATTTCGGAAGAATCGCCCCGTATTTAATTGCGCTGAGTTTATTCTGCTTTTCATCCGTAGAAAAACGGGTTTCCGCCAGCTGGGGATCACGGGCAAGGCCTTCCTTTACGAACTGCGCGCAATCATAATGCACTTCCGCGGAGAAAGCGGAAAAGGCGCATAAGAAGCACAGTGACAGAATTCGCAGAAGCATCCGCCTGAATTTAGAAAAAAGAAGATGGCGGAGTGCGGTTGCCGCCCGTCACGGCGACAAGACGGCGGTATTCAGTGAGGAGCGTTTCATAATAAAGGGAGCGGAGACTGGATTTTTTCCTCAGCTTATTTTCCAAAGCCGCCGGGCCTTCGTTATAGGCGATGAGCGCGCGCTGCAGGTCTCCATATCGCCCGATAAGCCGCATAAGGTATGCGGAACCAATGACGACATTCACCTCAGGACGAAGCAGGTCCTGCTCGTTCTGAATGTCTATTCCGAAACGTGCGCCGATGTGCCGCGCCGTTTCTACCTTTAACTGCATGAGTCCATAGGCCCCGGATTCCTCGCCCGAATTTTTTCTTCCGCGGGCCTTCGGGTTTCCCCGGCTCTCCGTGGAAACGACTGCGAGAATAAGCAGCGGATCAAAATTGTAGTTCCTGGAAATCATCCAGATCCGCTCCGTGAGCCGGATCTTTTTATGGTCGCTCATTTTGCTCCCGACGAGGGAGTTCAAAGCTTTATATGTCCTGTAATAATTATCCGTCCAGGACGCATAACTGTTAATTTGTATCAACTCCTTACGGAGCTGCATTTCCTTCATGGAAAGTTCATCAAGCGCGCGGGCATCATGCCACCAGAGGAACAAGAACACCGTAAGGACAATGACGCCCACGAAGGATAGGGCAATAGCGAGCGCAGTCGATATGCGGACGTTATTCCTTGCCACGGCGATAGCTCTCCAGCATTTCCATATAGTGGACCCATTCGCCGGCCTTTCCGTAAGTCTTCGCGGACGAAGAATCGACCAGGCCCAGATGGCGGAGCGGACCGACCATCGCCCGGAGGTCATCGATTTCCTGGACGAACTGTTTTTTCTGCGTTTCCAGTTCGAGCACGCGGGCCTGCCGCGTACGGATTTCCGCATCCTGCTGCCGGATAATGGAAAGAAGCGTAAGCACCCACCCGATGAGGAGAACGGCAAGCACCGCGGCGATCCCCGGACTCAGGCGGAGTCCCGTCCGTTTGCGGTACGTCACGCCAACATGTTCTATGCGCTTCAGAATTCCGGAACGCCGGTAAGCATCCCGGCTAGGGTAAATCTCAAAAATCTGTGCATACGGAGCGAAGAAACGTCTATTCCCCGCATTTGCAAAAATCAGGACTAAAGCGCCCTCCCGCTTACGCACGCGGTTGAGACAATCCAGAAAAAGCGTCAGGTACGCCGGATCCGTGAACTGCACCTTCTCTATATCGACGAACCACAGTTTTCCCGGGCCTTCGATGAGCATATAAAGTTTTTCCCGGAGGGCCTCCAGCTGCGACACGCCCAGAATGCCGCGAAGTCTGATATAGACCTCACTCCCCGATTCCTCAACGAATAAATCTACAGGATCCGCTTTCACCAGAAAATTCCTCTCTTCGCTAATTTCATTTCCAGCCGGAATTCTTCTTTCCCTTGTGCCTTCATCATCAATTCACGGAAAAAGAACAGGCGCAGGCCCTGCACAATGTTGGGCGCGGCGGAATTCGGCGCAGCGCCGAGCACCGGGCTCAAAAGGACATTGACCGGAACTTTGAACGTGAAGCGGAATGCATACGAAAGAAGTCCATCTTTGAAGTCCAGCATACTCACTCCGGAATGCAGACGCGAGATCAGTTCATCGAACGGGACTTTGCGCCCATTGATCTTCACAAGATGTGTTTTCCGGTCGAACGTGCGCATTCCCAGATTCAGTTCCGTACCGAAAAGACCCTGAAATTCCGACAGCGTAGCATTTGAAAGCGTGTAAGTCAAGCCTAAAGCAGCCGCGGAAGAATCCACGGTAAAGATCTTATCCAGATGAAACACATAGCGTTTCGCGGAAAGTGACGCAACCTGTTCGGAACTCATCCAAAGCGTCATCTGTCTCTTTCCACGGACCAGCTGATATTCATAAGGCGCATTCAACGCATGGGAGCGATCTTCCAGCACGGAATCCAAAGCGGAGGCATCCATCCGGGAACTTTCGAGCAGATGATCGTAAAAGGCGTAGGAAATTCCGCCGTCCTGCCGCAAAGAACCAACAAGGTTCACCTCTGAAGGCTTATATATCAATGAACGGAGAGAAGCTCCGCGCTGCGCGTCCAGCAAAAAGGAAATATGCGGATTATTTAAAAGAACCTGTCGATGCCCTTCCATCAGAAAGTCGCCAATCTCCAGATTGCGCTCCGCCGAATGCGCAAGCTTTGCGGCATGGGATTCCGCGCGGATAAGCATCTGATTGCCTTTCCACCGGACCCCCGGACTGCGCACGCCTTCGTTCCCGTAGAGGTTCGCATAATAACGGGGAGCCATCGCCGGCAAAAGCATATTCTGTATTTCGTGCAGTTCCTTTCCTTGAAGCTCATTTTCCGCATGGCGCTCCGTGAGCAACAGCGACTTGTGCAAGAAATTTACTTCAGGCCTGCGGATCAGCAGCTCCCGGCACGTGCGCGACGCCGGAGGAAGTCCCGCCGCGGCACAGCTGACGGAACTCATCAAATTGACTTTTCCGCCCGAAAGCCGCTGTTCGAATATGCGCGACACGGTCCAGCTCTGTATTCCATTTTCCAGAAACGCATTACGCAAGGCGGAGAAAAAAACGGACACGGCATTCACTCCGGACAGCGGAACTTCCGCCTGACTGATCCAATGAGCATCGGATTCCGGAAACACTTTCAGCTTATCGGCAATACCCATGGCACCAAGCGACTCCGCGTCACTCAAATCCAAAGCGACTGGAACAAGCCGCATCGGCACGCCTCTGTCCTCTGCGACAAACCATCCGGAAATACGCGTAGAAACGCCGAACGTTTCACGCAAGCCCTCCTCACCGACCAACGCATAACTGAATCCGCGGTTAGCCAATGTTTCAGTCATTCCGATTTCCCAGGCGAGCGAAGAATTGAAATATCCTTCCGGATAAGTCATGAAATACTTTTCAAGACATTCTCTATGCTTCTGAAGCTGAAAATTCTGGAGGCGCGTCGGAAAAAGCGGGAGCATCGCATCCGTATAGCCGCCGCCGAGCATTTCCAGGCGACCCTTGGCCAAGGCATCCCGCATCCAGAGGACTTCTTCTGGAAATTTTTTAACGATGAGCTGTAAGATGCCCCCCGGCAAAAAAAGAGAAACTCTAGATCGAGTCTCTTCTAAAAATCGTTTCAATTCCATCACGAACTGGCGCACTTCTTCCACGGGAGTCGCACCCAGCAAGGAAAAAGGCTCTTTAACAAACAGCAATAGTGACAATTTCAGTCGTGACATTACTAAAGGAAAATAGATATTCCTTTCTTTTTAAGCAACGATAAAAGTCACGGAATGACGAGGATTCCCGAACAAAAGCGATACTTTGTTTTTAAAACGAAAAAGGGGTCCTCTCCCGTTAGGGAAAGGACCCCGAGGATCCGGCGGCGACCTACTCTCCCGGGCCCGGAGGCCAGGTACCATCAGCGAGCGCAGGCTTGACTTCCGT
>Ga0172377_10005170_pt1 | contig 13406 bp, 16 predicted proteins | sample Pumphouse3metaG_FD_119749 | JGI IMG/M metagenome (GOLD analysis project Ga0172377, IMG submission 119749) | Leachate microbial communities from a municipal landfill in Southern Ontario, Canada - Pumphouse #3 metaG | ecosystem: Engineered > Solid waste > Landfill > Unclassified | place: Canada... | reverse complement strand
TTCTTACAAAAAAATTCTGGGAATTAAATTCTTTTATAAGAACAAGTCTAGAAAGTTGATTGCTTTTATAAGAGAAAAAAATGGGGTTTATGAATTTGAAGAAATAAATTATACAGATTTGGGGCCAATTCCAGACTATTATTGTGGCAAAAATGAAATTTTAAATTTAAAACCATTAAATTTATAATGTTGGAGGTATAGAAAAAATGTTGGAAATTTATTTTATGGTAGTTACTATGGCTCTTGGTTTACTGCTTATGGTATTAGATGAATAGGAGGTAATATGCCCAAAAAAAATGTATATGTGTATCAAGCGATCGAGGCCAATCGGCTGGAATTTGTACTTGCGCAATTTGATTCACTAAATGACTTGGCCTGCTGGTCCGAGCGCAGTTATGCTTCAATAGCCTCTGCAATTGCAAGTTGCGAGATTGACACTAAGTTAAACTGTTATTATATTCGCGTACAAATAAGTAAAAGAAATTTATTATATCACCAAAAAATGAAATCCCTAAAAAATAAAAATTTTTAGTTAATTAATTATTAAGTTATTACTATTATATAGTAATAAAAAAAATAAAAAAACTTTGTGCAAAATTAAAAAATTTAGGGATTTCATTTTTTGGTGATATACTCTGCGAAATTTGGAGGATATTCTATGGGGTTTTGGCGCGGATTATTTCTTACAATATGGTGCGTTATCCTAGCATTGTTAGCAATTGCGATTATTGGGGATATGTTTCGCCTGCAATTTTTGTTGGATATTACAGGTGGGGCTTTTTCATTTCTTGGTATGGTCTTCTCAATGATTGAATTACCTTTTGATGGTATTAACTGGATTGCAAGTCAGTTTGGAGGCTCTGCGGTAACGGCAGGGATTACTACTTTTTTCCATGCACCTGTGGATGCACTGAATTGGATTGCCAACATGTATTATAACGGCGGACTTGTAACTACGATTTTTGGATAAGGAGGAATTATGGAGAAAGATATTAAAATTACGACTTGGATTTTAATCATTTCATTGACATTAATAGTCGTTTTTGTTGGATATGCGATTTTAACAGGTGCATGGACTTATTACAAGTCCAGCACAACTCATGTGGACGAAACGAATGGCACTATAACAGTTGTTTCCAGCGATGATGAAGAAACATTGGACCAATATATCGAGGGTGCGCCTAATTTGTATGTTACAGGTGCATCTTACAATTTGCATGGAACCGATATAACATTTGATTATGGCCTTGAAGTTGATAATTATGTTACTGATGATGGTAGTTATTATGTTGTAACAGTTAATGGCTACACGCCATTTACAGACCAGGATAAAGCCCTGATTGGTGGACCATTGTCTGGAGGCGGTGATTTTGCTGGTTGGGCTTATTACGATGATAATAATATGACAAATGCTCGCATTCAATTAGTTTATAAGGCAACAGAGGATGCGCTTATACTTTCTAATGCCCGGGTAAGTTTTAGCGCATTAAAAATGTGGGCTTGGTGGTCTACAAGTTATTATAACCAGTATCAAATGAAAGTCCTTGGACTAGGTGGACTAGAACAACGCGAAATTTATTTGCGTTCAAATGCGGGTGATTATTATAAATTAGATTATGAACAATCCCTGGCAAAATCCTATAGCAATATTTTGAAAGCCATATTAATTAGTGAGTATCCAGCACAGGCTGGCACACAAAGTACAGCGGTTTCTTTCAATTTTTTGGTGGGGACAACTGCAACGGTAAGTGAGTATGATGTTGACACGGATATTTCAACAGAAATAGTCTGCAACTTATCATTATCGACAGTTTATCGACAACTAACCGATGCAGATATTACAGATAGTTGGATATTAGAAAATACCATAAATACGGACATATAGGAGGTGATGAAATGAGTAAAGGACTTAATATAATTAATGTCATCACGATAATGATTACACTTGTTATCTGTTCTTATTGTGCTTATTTGGCTTATAATGCTGTTAATGCAAGAGCAAATGGTACAAGTAATTACTTATTTTACACAGTAAAATTTGTTGACTTTGACGGAACAGTGTTGCAAGAACAGGAGTATCCTGCGGGTGCATCATTAACAATCCCTGAAGTAGCAGATGACCGGACTGGTTATACTTTCACAGGGTGGACACCAGAATTAGATATGACTGTCAATAATTCATTAACATATACAGCTGTGTATAATGACCTTCACTATACAATTACTTTTTATGATTATGATGGAACAGTGATAAGCAGTACAAGGTTCTTAGATGGAGATTCAATTGTTACACCAACGGCGCCAGTTCGTGAAGGTTATAGATTTATTGACTGGGTCGCAACAGATAGTGATTATAGTGATTATACCTTATCATACACAGCAACATATGCTCAATTATACGCAGTTACATTTTATTACAATAATACAATAATTGATACGGCGCAAAATTGCGTGGGTGATACTATATCCTTTCCAGATGTTACGACAACAAATGACCCTGACCTCTATCATATTGAGTGGCAGAATGAATCCGCCACTATTATCGACACAACAAATTATGTTCTTGATGATAATTTTAATTTTTATGCCGTAGACACGACAACTGCCTACACATTAACGATAGTTGATGAATATGGTCCACTTTCAGGTGTTTACAAAGTAAATGCAGGAACTAATGCGCAAAGCTTTATGACAGGCGGTTATGGACTATATAGGCAATCCCTTACTACTGATTATGATTTTATGCAACCTATTTTGGATGACACAACTATCAATATTGATTATGATATGGATAATTATGGCCTAGTGGACAGATATACTAGCAGAGCTATGACATTAAATGCAGATGGTTTTTGGTGCACAACTTTAACTGATGTCAGTCCAGACGCGAATAATATCGATGCGCAATTGATGATAACATTGCGTAATAAATCTAATGAAAAATTATATACCTTTAATATTGGGGTACAAGATAGTAGACCAACAATTGTGGGTAATGTAAATCCTATCACTGGCAAGTTATTGAATATTTATAGCACAACAGCAACTACATATGAGGCGTACAGGTCAGGACTAACTTCTAGCTTTGATATTACTGCTGATGCGCAAAATACAATTATTTATGATATATATCCTTATGTTTCTTTGATTTCTGGTAGTACCAGGGATATGACCATCGAATGGCAATATCCAGACACTTCTATGAGCTATAACAACGGCAGTTATGAGGTGGTAGAGGTTAATTGTTATTATATTTACACGACCGCTAATGTATATATAGATGTTTACAATCTCCTAGGTAACAATGTATATAGTGATTATGCCCCTGCCAGTGAGATTGACACCGCTTTTATAAATCAATTGGCTACAGTTAATGGCTACACTCTATCTGGTTATAGGGTGTCAAACACTTCTAATAATCTTGTTGACCAAATTGACATTGCAGAAGCCGATTATAATCGTCTATATGTTGCAAGTTATACTGCTAGTATTAATTATTATGTTGGAGAGGAGATTCACACGGTTGAAGCAAATGCTATTTCATCAATTAATAATATTACCAATAATATAACGGTGTCCTGGCTTGATTATGATATCCAGTTTGCAGGTTGGTACGCCGACAGCGCACGCACTTTATCATTGCCTTTTTGGGTGAATCAATTAGTAGATAATTTTGCCTCAACCATGTACGCAAAAATAACAGGGACAATTAATATCAACGCAATTGCAGAGGGAAACGAAATACCTACAATGCTTACTGGTAATGTTACCTATGACAACTATTCAGTTGTAAGTATTTCTAATGTTGCAATTCATTTGTCTAATGGAACGACCGCCACTATTATTTTGGATACAGAAACTTGGTCCGGTGATTATTATGGCGATGAGGGGGCTACACAGATTGCAGTTATGTGGGATAACGGTTCATGTGGACTTGCTCTCAACATTCAATGCAATGGCGACACTTCGATTGTGTCAATTGACGCAATCACAATAGTGGTTGTCTTAAATGCTTTGCCTGGCGCAACGGTGAGCTATAACTCATAATTTTTTTATAAGGAGGTGATGAAAATGGGTAGATATTATAGTGATAATGGTGGTATATGGTCCGCCATAGGCCACGCTCTTGCAGTATTGATTGTTTTGGCTATCTTGTTTTGCGCTGTCGTAGGGGTAGCGCAGTTCGTCCCTGGTGGACCAGAATGGATACAGCCAGCTATTGATTGGATAACTGCTGTGTTTGGTACAACAACAGCAACTGTACCTGAACCAACGGCTATCATAGGCTAAATAAAAAAAGACAGCTACTTGGGTTGTCTTTTTAAAAATCACAAAGGAGGCTAATAATGTCAAACTTCAAACATATGGACGAATTTAGAACACAGAAAGGGAATGGACATCCAGCCTATTTATTTGAGGCTAAAGATGAAAATGTCAGGACAAAAAGCATTACACATAGTGCATCAACACACGGAGCAAAAAATCAACCATTACATAGTAATCCAAACCCCAAAGATGACAGTAAAGCTTATTTCTTGCCTGGGATACGCACAAAAAAAGAAAGTGCGTTAAAAAAACATAAAAAATATAAAGATTGGAAGCTCTCAGAGCAAGATAAAAAGCAATATATTATGTCGAATTATTCAAAATAAAAAAAGAGCGACCTTGGCAAACCGCCAAATGATTATGGGAATCGGAACTTAATCCAATATGTCCCCCAACGCTCTTTACAATATATTATATGCAAAAAATCAAAAAAGTCAACTAAAAATACAAAAAAATAAAGGGAGAAAAAATTATGGCAAAAGTTACAAAGAGAAATGGAGCAAAAAAGGTTGGAAACAAAAAGATGGAAAGAACTTCGATGAAAAGTTTTACTCGTATGGCAAAAGTTACGAAACCGAAATCAAAGCAAAAAGTAAAGGTTGACCCGTTGAGTAGAATCAGCGGGATGAGTTTGAATAGCGGAGAAAGTAAAATTGAAAAGTTAGGAAAGACACAGGTATTAATATCTCGAGATAAATACCTAGATAGGAATGGTAACCCAGTATATCGGGCATCAGTTATTGATGCATCTGGAAAGACTGGGAAATTATATAAATCCAGTGCATATGAATACGCCGCTGAAAAAGCGTTAGAAGGGAAATAATCCCATCTAATCTTAATTGAGAACGAAAAGAAAAATCTAGACAAACAATTCTCCGCCCAGAAAAGTAATAAAAAGTCAAGAAAATAAGAAAAAAGCTAAACCTGGACTTTTCTGTAAATTACCCAAAAAAATGCCTAAAAAAATAATTAATATATACTCTGTATATATTATATACCGCGGTGGTCTATGAATGAATTAATATATACTATAATTATTGCAGTGGCTTTTTTTCTTGTTGTGTTGTTTATTTTTTCGTTAATAAGCAATTTAGTAAAACATATAGTGATAGTGAAATGGGATGAATCTCATGCTAAAAGAAAAGCAAAGAAAGAATTGGCGGAGAAGAGGAAACAATCAGAGAAATATTGTTCTGTAAAACAAGGGAATAAAATTCTGGATATAATAGTTAATTGTTACAATATTATTATTTGGGGTCCCTTGGGTGCCGGTAAGACCCTTGTTGCCGACTTGATTGCGAAATACCTATGCGATAAATACAATATAGAAGATAAGAAAAACAGAAGATACAACAAGTATATGCGACCTGATTATATGAACGCCCTGCACAGATTAAAGCAAAATCACGAACTAAGGGTGTCATCTAACATACCCTTGACAGATAATTTAGGGAATAACGCTGGTGATTTATGGTTGTATATTACACAGCAAAAACAGCAAGTAGAACGGGCGGTAGAACTCTGGGACGAAATAGGGACTTTTGCGGGCAAAGATTTATATTACGACCAGGATACAAAAAACACTTGGGAAGTGAAAAAAATAGATGAGCATTTCCGTTACAAACGGCAAGACTGTGAAGTCGTAACCATTGGCACAGAACAATCCCGAGATAATATCTTTAAACCTATTAGGGATAAAGGCTTTTTAGAAATTCAAGCCATTAAAACATATACATACATAACTAAATTAGGTAACATAAATAAAAAATTTTTATCCTTTTTTAATCTGGTGTTACCTGGCTGGTTTACAACAAACCTGAAAAGTGTCTTTCAAAAATGTTACGACAAAAAAGATATAATAAAATTATTTTTTAGATTGTTTCTACCAAAATTTTTTTTACTTCCACGGGAGTTTTATTTGCGGGAAACAAAAATAAGCATAAATATAAAGAAAAAATTTTTACAATTTAAAGCAATAATCTCACTGGCAGGTTTTGAATACATGTTTAAATTCGGGCAAAAAGACATTTTTAACTACAACACAACAGGTCATAGAGAGAATTATCAGAAACAATTTGATGAGGAGGGAAACAATAAATATTATGCAAAACAAAATTAGAACATTTTTTAAAAAATTAATAAAGCCGAATCAATTAGATTGTGATATAAAAAATACTCGCTTTCATTTTTCAAAACGGTTTCAAACAATTGTGGAATCTTTACAGGCGGGAACAGTAAGTCATGAAGATGTTATTTTGTTTTGCGAAAAAGAACCCAGCGTCCTAAAAACTATTGAATTTCTCAAAAACAGGCAAGATGCAGAAAATAAAAAGGCAGTTATAGACGCTATAATAAAGCAGGATAAGCCTCTTATTGAAAGAGAATTAAGTACTGTAAAAGATGAATTAAAAATTCTAGAACAGGAGCAAATAAGACTCGAATACGCTGAATGTTACACAATCCAGGAGGTGCAAAATAAATTTGATAATCTAAAAAGTATGTACCGCCGTATAGATAACACAAAAGATTTATATCAGCGCTTATGTGATGTACGAGAAGCTTTAACTCCAATCAAAAAAAAGCCCGGACGACCACATAAAGAAACGCATCCCGTTATAGAAATGTTGAAAAAACCAAAGTTGACTCCGGAGGAGGTAGATATTGAAATACAAAAAAACATGAACGAACTAACCACTGAGCAGAAAGAAATTGTGTTAAATTACATAAAAAATATAAAATTAGTTCACACAGAAATGGAGGCTGAGGGAGTAATACCATCAGTGGATTCGCTCTCTCAATATAAAATTAAAAATAAAACAAAGGAAAAAGTAAAAAAGAACTAATCTACCTTTATAATTTATATTTCCAAAATATAGACCTTGATAAAATAGTAAATATCCCTAAAAAACAAGGAGGTAAATAATGAAAATAATTAAAGCCATCGCTGGATTGAGTGAAATCCCCCAAATTGTTATCACTATAATAATCTGCGGACTATCTTATCTAATTCTCCCTTTTTGTTGGGACACTTATATGTCCGCCGATGGATTAACTCTGTTAGTCAGTTTAATACCCATAATTTTTTTAGGGCTAATTAGCCTAGCAGGTGCTTTATTAAGTTTTTGGCTATTCCTATCAGCCTGTATCAACCGCCGTGCGTGGTGGGTGATTCTACTTGCGTTCCTGCTAGTGTTAGGTTACGCTGGTGCGATAGTTTTTGCAATGGTTTAATAAAAAAAGCGGTCAAGTAAATTTAATAAATTTTTTAAAAATTTTTTTATACGTGTTGTTTTTAATTATATAATGAATGTAATTTGCAATTATTCCTCAAAAATGGGGTCAAAATGGGGTCAATGTGATTTAAACCTCGTAAAAATAGGATTGCCATATTTCTCAAAATCCGATGTTCGCAAGGACGTGTGGGTTCAAGTCCCACCTTCGGCACCAACAAAAAAGAGAGAGTATCGCTCTCTTTTTTGTATGCCTCGGTGGTTGCCTAGCACCCCTCGGAGCGGGCAAAACGTTGCCTTCGCTCGGCTTTCGATATAGACAAAAGTTGCTTTTTAGCAAGTTTTGTATTCGCTCCGGCGTGATGGTGTAGCATCAGCGTAACGGCGCAAGTCCCACAAATAAAAGGGTTCTTTCGCTCTCTTTTTTGTATGTCGAAGATTTGCTGATTACAGCAAATAGCACAAAATGCGTGGGACTAGAACGGGCGATATAGACAAAACTTGTTTTTTAGCAAGTTTTGCATTCGCCCCGTCGTGATAGTGTAGCGTTAGCAGAAAACGGCGCAAGTCCCACCAAAGCACCATAATATAGAAATTATTACTTCATTTTTAAATTAAATTTTTTTGAACTTTTTATATAAAAAACCACTTATATTTTAAAGTGGTTTTTTATTTTTGTATATATTTGATATTAAAACTATTTTTCTAAATAGCATTTGTTGACTACAAACAAATTTATTTTAAAAATATTTGTTTATATTACTCTTGCTCTTGCAGGGATTTCTGCGGGCTGACAAAGAACCTCGCCAACCATTTCAGTATCTTCCATTTGGTCTAGTTTTTCTATTACAATTTCTTTCAAAATTTTACTGAATAATGGTGTTGTAATGCTGGTTTCCAGATTTTTTTGAATATCTGTACGGAAGGTATTTGTGGTTAGATATTCCGCACAAATTTTTTCATCTCCAACAGGATAAATTTGAATAACAGGTTTGCAACTATTTTTAATTAAGTCAAATTTTGCTTTGCCATATTCTGCTGCGGAACAAATATCTATTTCGCCTATCTCGTAAATTAATTTACCCAAATCGGTATTTAAATCCAATCTGGGACAAATTCTTTGACTGAAACTTTTTAGCATTTTATCATAATCAAGTTCGATATCTACCATTTTTAACAAATCGCCAACTTGATTCTTTGCATACTTACCAGACTCAACGCCCTTCATAATTTTCTCAAATTTCTTTCGTTCAACCAAAGAATCGCAAGTCAAAAAAATTTCATTTTTGTATGCTGAAGTCGGTTTATAAATATTTTTTTCTACAATATTAAAACTATAAGGTGCTACATATCTATTTAATCTTTCGCAAAACTTTTCCGCAAATTCCTGTGTGTCAATTTCTATATGCAAATTTTTTGATACTTCATTAATAGCCTTTTGATTGATTTCAGCAATTTTTTTAATTTTTATAATATCACCAAGTACATTTGTAAATGCTTCTCCACTGTCCAGCCTTGTTTCACTTTTCTCAAACATTTCGCTTAATTTAAAAGTCAATACTTCTTTTTCTTTTAACAAATTTGACAAATTCTCAATTATTTCAATGTATCTCATATTTTAATTTTCCTTTTAAAATTTTATAAATTTATTAAATAGTTTTATAAACTCAAATAATTTAATTCACAAACTTTAAACTATTTGTTTTTACCACTTAAAAAAGACCGTAAAAACGGTCTTTTATTTTAGATTTGGTGAAACAGGAAAAGCCTGTTGTGCCTCAACATTGATTTCATCTTCATCTTTGGTTTTTTCTAATTCATCTATCAAAATTTCTTTTAATATAGAACTAAACAAAAGATTTTCAGGAGTGTCTTTTACTTTCGGTTGGTTATTTGGAATTAAATAATCTTCACAAATTGTTTCAAATCCCTTTGGGATTATTTGGAATGAAGTTTCCAAACTATCGGCTAAAATATCGATGCAGGATTCATTATATTTTTCTTTGGAACAAAGTGGTAAACAACCTATTGAATAAACTAGTCTACCCAAATCTGTATTCAAGTCTAATTTTTTATATTGTCCTTGACTAAAATCGCACAAAATTTCATCTGGGACATATTTTGTATCTACTTTATTCATTTTGTTATTAATATCTTTTTTCTTATATACGCCTTCACTTACCAAATCCAAAATATGCTCATACTTTTTTTGTTGTAAATATGATTTTGATGCAATAATTACATCTTGGTTTGCGTGAAATCCAGCACTAGAAGGATAAACATTTTTAACATTGATATCAAAAACATAGGGATAAACTTTTGCATTTAATTTTTTACAAAATATTTCAGCAAAATCACTTATCTTCATTTTTATATGTAATTGTTGTGCCAACTTTCGCATTTCACATTCTTTATCTTCAATTTGATCTATCTTTGAAACCATTTGATTTAGGATTTCTAAGTTACTTTGACCCGCTTCTTTATTTTCAAATAAGTCATGACTTAAAAGAACGTTTCTTGCCTGTAAAGAAAATAAAGCATTCTGCAAATTAACAAGTTTTTTAATAATGTCATTATATCTCATAATTTCTCCTTTGTTAAACCTAAAAAATTATATCATAATCTGGTTTTTTGTCAATATTATATTCAAAAATAAAAGTGCTAAAAAATAGCACTTTTAATTATCTTAAATTATTAGGATTGTTTTGATTGTTTGCTTTCATTTTCGCTAAGGCAAGTTGTTTTGCATAAGCCATTTCTAGTCTTTTATTTTCACTAAACTTTATTTTTGCATTGTGCTTAACCAAATCATTGTTGCGTGCTATCTTCAAAAGTTTTCTACTTGTTCTCATTTTTTTGTGGCAAATAGCAAAATAAATTATTACAAAAACTACTAAAATTAACAAACAACAAGAATCAAATAATAAAATTGTTGTGTCAGTTGAAATAAAGGTATTAATACTAGTAATAGGTACACTACTCAACATTAAATAATACAGTCCCACAAACAAAGCCGGCACAAAAATTAGCGGAATGAATATAAAATATAAATAACACCATTTCTTTTTATTATTTATTTGTGTTGCCTCTTTTGTTTCTGTTTCGTCCATTAATGTAATATTTTTTACTTCTATCATTTTTTTCTCCGTTTTTTATGTATTAATAAATTGTTTATTTTATTATACAATAATACACAACTTTATCAAACTAAATTATCATATTTTTTAATAATTATTTTATTTTAAAAACTTTTATTTGCATAATTTTTTAAACTAACAGAGAAAACTCAAAAATCAACAAATTGCTTCACTTTTAACTTGCAAAAAACACCAAAGTGTGCTAAAATTTATTTCATATTATGAGAAAGGAAAAATAAAATGGAAACAGAAAAAACTTATATAATGTTGAAACCTGATGCTATCCGCAGAGGTTTGATGGGTGAAATTATTAGTAAAATTGAGCATAAAGGTTTTAAAATTGCTGAAATGAAAATGTTTAATATGACAAAAGAAATTTTGGCAGAACATTATGCACATATAGTAGACAGACCTTTTTACCCAGAAGTTGAATCTTATATGATGAGCGGGCCCGTTCTCGGTATGGTCATTGAAGGTGAGAATGTAATTCGTGGAATGAGAAACTTTATGGGGCCAACAAAATATTTGGACGCACCAGCAGGTACAATTCGTGGTGATTATAGTTGTAATGATAGAGAGAACCTTATTCACGGTTCAGATTCACCAGAAGCCGCTGCCGCTGAAATTAAAAGATTTTTTAGTTAAAATTAATTAAATATGGATTATCCATATTTTTTTATGAAAATAAACTTATTTAATATTTACTTCCAAAATTTGTATGCTATGATAATATAAAAAGGAGCAAAATATGAGTTTAAAAGTAACAGATAAGGGGAAATTTTATGTACCTATCAGTTTTATAAACAAAAATATTTTGAGTGAGTTGATACAAAACAATCCTGAATTAGTAAATCTAATGCTTTGGAATATGGACAAACATTTTTTAATTACAGAAAATACAGATTATAAAATATCTAGCATACAAGAGTATAATAGAGATAATCAGCCTTTTATAAAAAATTTTACTTCTTATACAGATTATGATGCACAAGTTTTGCTAGTGAAAATATCAGTCAAAAAATTATCCAAAAGTTTCAATTTACTAATTAATGATTTTGGTATTTCATCAATAGAAAGAAACGACAAATGTCACAAATTTTCAGTAAAATTAACTGCTGATTATCAAAGAATTCTTTATAATCAATTTGATGATGAGTATATCAAAGCACTCAATGAATACAGTGTCAATCAAGAGCGTTTTAGAGTAAGAAAAGCAATGACATCTCCTGCTGGAAAAGACATATTAGATACTCACCTGAACGATATGATAGAAGAAAATTTACCATCTAACCTATTAAAAAAATAAAGATTAATTTACAATTTTAAAAAAAATCTAAATAAATAAGGAGAAATTATATGTTAGTTCTTTTTTCAGGAGTTTCTGGAAGTGGAAAAAATACAGTGATAAATTTGATAAGAAAAGATTTCCCAGATTACAAAGTTTTAATTTCGACTACAACTAGACCTATGAGAATTGAGGACAATGAAAGTGAGGGACACCCCTACCATTTTATCAGTGATAAAAAATTCAAACAAATGATAAAGGAAAACAAATTTTTTGAATGGAATAAAGTACACGGCGATTTGTTATATGGACTTACTAACGAGGAAATACAATTAGCAAAAGACTCCAAAAATATTATATTAAAAGATATAGATGTTGAAGGTCATCAAACTTATTTAAAAAAACTTGCAGATAGTGGAATAGATATTTATTCAGTATATCTTACCTTGCCACCAAAAATATTGAAAAAGCGTCTAAGAGAAAGAGGGGAAAGTTTAGAAAATATAAAATTGAGGCTATCCCGAAGCACATTTGAAAACAAGTTCCAAGGTGATTATGATAAGGTTATAAAGAATTTTTCTTCGGTAGAAACTGCCAAATATTTAGAAACTAAAATTCAAGAACGGTTGAGCCAAAACGACTCAAACAATGTAGCAACACCATAAAATAAAAAAAGCAGTTACTGCTTTTTCTTTTTTATTATTATTTAACTTTTTTAAAAAACTGAATAACTGAATAAAAAAGGTTTTGCAATAAATCTTTGCAAAACCTATATTTGGGTGGAGCGAGTGAGGGGAATCGAACCCCCGTATCAGGCTTGGGAAGCCCGTGTTCTACCACTGAACTACACTCGCAAGAAGTTTCATAATAATATAATTATGATAAAGTAATTATATAACATAATTCAAATTTAAACAACACTTTTTTTATATTTATTTATAAAATTTGAATTTTCTAAAATGTCTAAAACAAAAAAAGTAACACAAGTGTATAAATGTCGTGATTGAGAATAAATATCTCTAAAACATAAATAATCCTTGTGTTACATCTATAATTTATACCATTTACAAAAAATTATGCAAAAAATTTGTAAAATTTTTGCCCAAAATTAACTTTGCTCATTTTGTTTTACTTTTTTGTGAATAATTAATATAATAAATTAAGTCAAAAATTATTTTTATTTGCTGTTTGGCAAATTAATAAAAAGGAGAAGATATGTTAGAATTTTACATTATGGCTATTCTTGCAGTCCTTGTTTCACTTGGTTTTGTGTTTTCTTGGTCAGCAAAACGCCCACTTTTTAGTTTTTGGTTCAAAGGAGTGGCAACAGTATTTGTGATTGCTTTATGTGGCATTTCAATATTTGTAAACACAGGTACAACTATTAGTAGCATATTTATTGTCATTGCTCTTGGCTTCTGCCTATTG
>Ga0172377_10005169_pt1 | contig 13406 bp, 6 predicted proteins | sample Pumphouse3metaG_FD_119749 | JGI IMG/M metagenome (GOLD analysis project Ga0172377, IMG submission 119749) | Leachate microbial communities from a municipal landfill in Southern Ontario, Canada - Pumphouse #3 metaG | ecosystem: Engineered > Solid waste > Landfill > Unclassified | place: Canada... | reverse complement strand
TCTATCCTACCCTCGAATGCTGCGTAGTAGTTAGGCGCTTGTTGTTTAGCCTCCTCCGGGTCTGTCAGGTAAAGGCGCATAAACTCAGCCACACCCTCTGCCCTAACCTGGGCACTGGTGTAACTTCTCTTCGATTGAGATTGTCCCAAGTTGAGCAATTCCTGATCGTAGGCCGGGTCTGCAAGGTTAAGTTTTTTGTCCAGGTAGTGTCCAACCTCGTGACAAATCACGGGCAGATCGTTAGCTAGTTTTGTGCGGATAACCTCCGGCTTGATTTTGAAAATACCCAACGATTTATGCCGGAATCGCCCGGTTCTGATAGGAGCAAACTTTGACTGCAAGAACCTCACAATATCCTTGCGCCTAATGGTTTCTTTTGCAACTTCTTTCTTTTTAGGCTTTGGCTGGGCAGCAGGCCGTGACATGGCTTGAACGTCAGTCTTGTCACTCGGCGCAACCAGATCGGCAACCGGACGGTACTTAATGACTTTGCCTAGTACCTCAGCCGCTTTTTCGCCAGTAGGAATAAAGAACCTTGTATCATAGTTGATTCTCTCCCGGAATACCCCATCTCGTTCAAGCTGAGGAATGAAACGGTACATATCCTTGCCCATCAACTCGATCCGGTTTTCACCGGAAACACGCCTCCTGGTTATTCTCCATTCGTTGGATAGGTAAGCCGTGTAGCCCTCGTTAAGGATTTTATTAACTAAGTCTGCAGGACTATTTTCTTCCACATTTCGCTGTGAACCTAGCCGGAGCAGCGTGTTGTCGATAGCCCGTTCCGGAATAATCCGGCCCAACATGATTCTACCATCGTCAATTTTAACCCTGATAACTCTTACCCTGTCCTGTGGCAACCTGTCCCATATCGGTAAGAGCGCACCGGTGATAAGGTGAACTTTCTGGGTCCGGTATTCGGGTAATTTGTTCAGGGCTTCATGCCAAAGTTTTTCAGCTTCGGACCCCTCAACCTTTTCCCAGTTGCCCTTGTCAAACTGAGGTTTGTCTATACTGGGAAAGGAGTCCCTGGATTGCCCTTGCATTTCGTAAACCTGAACAACATTACCACTTGCCAGGGTTTTATTTCCCAAAAGACGCCTTGCATAAATCCTTCCGCTGCGTGTGTTCCTATAAAATCCATCAAACCTGGAAATCTTTGCAGCCTGTTTGAAAGAAACGGGCTTGTTTTTATACGCTGCTTCCAGTTCTACATACTTAGTTTCCGCCCCAGATTTTTTGTCGGTGTAAACAGTCTTCTCATCAACTATTTTTACCTTGTCGGCCCTGAAGTTTTCCAAGCCAACATCCAGGGTTCCATTGGCTGTGGCCTCTTCCACGGCGCGATCGAGAATACCGGAAAAGGAATCGAAAACCTTATTCTGCAGAACTGACTCCATGGTTAGTAACCTGTTAAGGAATTTAATTATACCCCTCGTGTCGGGATCTTCTTTCAGGTTTCCTTGCATGTCCAGCATCCCTTCAAGGCCCATTTTTCGAAGGAGATTAAAAGCATCGAGCCCTGGGATCTGGTTTCCAACAAGATCTTCATAAAATCTCTGCAGAGAATCCTTGGCCATGTCACTTTCCAGATTGTCCTTAGCACTGAAAAGCCCCTGGCTGCCGGTCTGTCGCTGCCCTTTAGTCAGCGCCCCTAGTTGGTCAAGGCGCCGTGCAATAGAAGAAATGAAACGCTTCTGCCCTTTCAGGTTCGTGGTTACTAAAATATAGTGAGGTGCGCTAACTTCATTGGTCCTGTGCGTCCTACCAAATCCCTGAACCGCGCTGTCTGCTCTCCATCCTGTTTGAATAAGGTAATGCTCCCGTGGGCGCTGATTCTTCGCTCTAGCATCAGCATGATAGCTCCTGCCGGTACCCCCTGCATCAGAAAAGATAAGAATCTGTTTCTTGTCATTCATAAAATCGTTGGCATCGGCTTCAGCATGTTTTGGTGTCCGACTTTCCCTCTTGGCTACCATACGGTCAGAACTATCCTTAACTCTGATAATTCTCTGTGTGCGTCCAGTAATTTCTGCGACATTCTCATAGCCGAAAGTATTGAGAACTATTTCAAGCGGTCCTTCCGGGACTTTCATGGCACCCAGCTTCGACATGAGCTCATCTTTCATGGCCAGCGATTGCCGGTTGTGAACAGGATTACCATGGCTGTCTACTACGGGACGCCATCTCTCATTGCCGTTTTCGTCAGTGTATGGTTCATACTGTTGTGTCGGAAAACTCTTGTCCAGGTATTGCATTAGGATGTCTCTGGGTGTCAGATCAATATCTTCAAGGCTGTCTCCTTCTTCTTGTCTGGCAATAGCCCGGTTTTGAATAGCCTCATTGGTATTGACTAATTGCATAACAACGGCCTTGCCGTTTTTTAAATCCTCCTTAACCTGTTTGATCACTGACGGCATTTGCATGGATGTAAGGACCTGGTTGAAGAGTCTCAGCTGTGAGCCCCAGAACTGAGCCAGAGCACTGCCCCTTGCTCTGCCGTTTTCTTTTTGTCCGGTAGCTTCCAATGCTTTGTTAATATTCTGCAGTACAATCTGCCAGCTTTTTGCTATGGCATCATAAATCTCCGTTTGTTCTTCAGAGAGTTTATGTTCAAGAGTGCCATAGGTAACCTCTTCAAAGCTAAGGCTCCGGGCAATGTAAACACCCATGGCCTTCATATCCCTAGCTACAAGCTCCATTGCAGTCAGTCCGCCAGCTTGAATCTTAGAAACAAAGTCCCTTTTGTCCGCAAATGCCGTACCTTCGCCCCATAGGCCTAACCTGTCTGCATAAGCCAGGTTGGCTACTTCCGTTGCCCCGGTTGCCGAAACGTAAACAATCCTGGCGTTCGGTAATCTTTTCTGCATTTCTACCCCAGCCAAGGCCATGGCTGCCGGTTTGGTCATGCCGCGCTTGCCCTTCATGGACAAGCTGTTCTGCATGTGGTGAGCTTCGTCGAAGGCTATCACGCCGTCAAAGTCTTCACCCAACCAGGCGACGACCTGTTCAAGGCGGGACTTTTTACCCGCTCTCTCCTTTAATTCGCCTCCCCTGGACACCTCCAAACCCTGGGAAAGCGTGTTGTAAGTAGTAAATAGGACGCCTTCTTCCTGCTTTACAGGGGTTCCTATTTTGATTTTGCCAAAATCAAATATCTGGTTTTGGTTTCCTCCAATATCCTCATAGTCCCGCCGGGCATCATTTAGGAGCGGCGCGTTCTTACTTACCCATACAGCCTTTTTGCGCCCCTGCCGCATGTTGTCCAAGATAATACCGGAAATCTCGCGACCTTTTCCAGTGCCGGTACCATCGCCAATAAAAAAGCCCCTCCTTTCTTTATTGGGAAGGACTTGTTCGTGCGATTGTCCCGCGTAAACAATTGCCTCAAGCTGTGCTACCGACAATTTACCATCCTGTATGACTTCACTCGGAAGATTAGGTGTGTAGGTCGGTTCGGGAGGCTCAACAGCCGCCATGGCCGAACTCTGTGCTAGGTTCCCAGGATGCTTCTGTGCGTTCGGTACCGTTAGCTTTTGAGGAGTATAGGAGGTATATACTGCTTCGGTCAATTCCTCTTTTTCGATGGGTGCAAGCTCCTGGGATTCAATCTTTATTCCTGATTCCGGTCTGGATAATCCCCCTCTATCAGTGCCGACCTCAAGCTGTCGCACAGGTACGCTACCGCTTCCTGCGGTTCTTTCTGCTTCGCTAACTGACTCGTCTCCACTGAGGCTTCCTGTAGCAGAAAGTTCATCGCTTTCTCCGGTTTGACCTGATACAACAGCATCGCTACCGAGTCCAACAGATCCTCTGTCGCGTTGAGGTTTGTTACGTCCTCGATCTTCACTTGCCCGCTCTTCAGTCCCCACTCCATCAGTTGGTACAGATACAACAGGCTCTGGTCTGGTTTTTGCCCGGCCTTTTTCAGTATCACCTTTGCCAGTACGTTTGCCGGTTGCTTGTTTAGCCGGTCCAGCTCTTTCATTTCTGATCACCTCCAGGAATGGTAATACATCCTCCAGGTTGGTTAACTTGCCTGTTACTGTCGGCTCTGTCGTGGGGCCTGTCTTGTCAATAACAACGAGTTGGACATCAAAACTGGTACCATATTTTTTGTAATTCTTACCGTCAATACCTACATTCAGCCTTACGTTATACCCCTGCCTAATCTCATCCCACCATTTCCTAAAACTGGGCGCATTATCGGCCATACCCCTGCCAACAATCATTACCAGCCGGCCGTTAGTCTCCAGTCTGCTTAGCGCCTGTTCAATGTGCTGTTCCGCAAATTTTGTACTTCTTTTCCCTTCCATCCGGCCTGCTGTAGCCGAAAACGGGGGGTTCATAATGACCACATTCGGCTTAATATTGCTTGGAAGGATATTGTCAATTTGCTCTGCGTTCTCGTTGAACACGTGACTAAAGCCCAATTCCTTTAGTAGTTCCAATCTGCGCCCCGACAGTTCATTAACAGCAACCTCGGCTCCGGCCTTTTTAGCAAACACGGCCAGCCCGCCAACCCCGGCACTTGGCTCAAGAACAACATCATTCTCGCCGATATTTGCCGCCCATGCCGCCACATATGCCAAGTTGGGTGGCGTCGAAAACTGCTGAAATTCATCCTGCTCCGCTGTCCGCTTAGTTTGCGTGGGCAGGAGCGAGATCATTTCCTCTAATTTTGCCAAATTCCTCTTTGCCTGGTGCTCGTCTACGGCAAGACCAATATCACTGTCAAGAATACGCAGGTTTACGCCTAACTCCATAGCATCGTAGGCGTCTTTTGGTGTAAACTTACCTGAAGCCTGAGAACCCTTATGGGCATCCACGGCAGCCTTAAATAGTTGGCCGGAATTAAACTTCTCGCCACTTTTAATTCTATCCTGAACGAAGTTGGCAATCTGACGGTGCGGGACTTCCTGCCTTGATTCTACCTTAGTATTCGGCTCATGGGAAGTGGCTTCTTCAGTTATTGTCTGAATATCACCCGTTTCCTCGACAACGGGCTTGCTCCCCACAGTAGGCGTAAGGGGTGCTACCTCAGACACCTTTGCAATCTCAGGCGCAGGAGGAGCAACTACATCCGGCGCTATCGCACTCCCGGCAGTCTCAGTAACGACAACTGGCTCAGGAACAGCAGCCTCTGGTGCAATGGCAGGAGTAGTAACAGGAGGAACACTAACGGGAACCTCTGCCGTAAGCTGTGCCGTTTCTTTAGGTGCTGGCAGACCAGCGGGTGGCAGTCCAGGTGGTGGGGTTGCCGGGGTACCGCCAAAGTCAGTGCTCATGTCAGCAGGGGGTTCACCCTGACGCTCGATATTGCCCAAAATGGGCAGTACCAGCCTGCCGGAATTGACATCATCAACCACCGTCTGGACAGCCCGATCAATAACCTGCCGCCCTTCATCCGTTTCAGCCATTGCCTCCAGCGCCCTGTCAATAGCTTCATCTTCCGTTATCCCTTCGGCCCTTTCAAGGTGTTCAGCGTGCTGTCTCACCTGCGTTTTCATCTCCGGCGGCATGGTTTCGGTAGTCCTGGTTTTAACCTCCCGCATAACGTCCGTAACAACCCCGGCGGCCCCCATACCAGCACCGAAGATCCCGCCGATGTATGAAGCCTCTCTCTGTTCCGGCGTTGGGTGAAGCATCTGCTCTATAAATCCCCTGTCGTCACCCATGGCCTGCTGCTGGAATACCTCTTGTGCGCTTTCCTCCTGGCCCTCCATTAAAGCAGCCCCACCAAGACGCCCCATGCCCATAGCAACCTTACCGAGCTTACTCGTGGCCTTAAAAGGCGCTGGCGCAAAGGCCATAGCCAGCTGTGCCGCGTCCAAGCCCCATAAGGAAAGGTTCTTCTTGAACACAGAATCGGCCACTTCCTCAGCCTTCTCCGGTTCCATTCCCCGTGCAATCGCATCCGTATAGGCAGAACCAGCCTCCATGGCCGATTCCAGTGGGCGGGAAGCCGTCGCGCCTGTCAGGGACCCAAAGACAGCCCTCCCGAACGCGCCCATGCCAATCTTAGCTCCACCCGCGCCGCCCAGTTTATACCCGGCAAACGTGGCCGGGATCAATGCCAATGCGGTTGGCAGTGACCTTGCCACATTAGATGAGTAAAAATCAGGATCAAAGAACGACCTCCAGGAAACCTCTTCCGTCGGCACTCCGGGAGCCTCGTACCCTTCCCGGATGTCTACGCCCTTGGCCTCCAGCGATTCACCAAAACCTTCAGCTCCCAGCCACTTTGCCGCACCTCCCGCGACAGACAGCGTGTCTCCAACGCCAGCCCTCAAACTTGCGCCCGTTTTTTGAAGGAAGTCTCGATCCTCTTTGTTTGGTGTGAATGCGCCGATTCCGGTATCCACGGCCGCGCCCGTGCCTGCCGCCCCGCCGGTTGCCTTCGCCCAAAGCGGCATCCGCTTAACCATATCCACGGCCTTTTTTAAGCCGCCCTTGACGATAGGTGCAAAACCCTCCAGAATTTTGCCGCTAAGCGCTGTGTCGGTGATAAACCCGCCGCCTCTCTGGACGCCCTGTTCAAACTTCGTTTCCGGCTCAATCCTGGTCGGGTCAGGCCCCAGAATGGGTTCTACAATCTTTCCAGCCAGGTTACTGGCAATGTTATCCTGTGTGGACAGTTTAAGCGCCCTGAGCAAGGGATTGTTAAGGCTGTACTGCTGCTTGTCCTGAGCAGGTTGAGGTTGTCCCATTGACTGAACAACCATCTCCTGCCAATCCCTGTCCAAGTCAATCGCAGGAGATGGCTTGACGGTTGCAGGTTCTACCTTCGGCGCAACTTCATATTTAGGAATAGTCACCCCGAAAGGAAGAAACCCGCCCAGCTTCTGATCAAGGCGAGTATATGCGCTTTCTTTAGGCGCTGCCGGGATTTCCGGATCTACCTCAGGCGCACTAGTAGCAGGCACGGAAGCGTCTTTAATAGACTCCCTGGCTCGTCTGCTACTCTCGCTTATGATCTTGTCAAGTTCGGACATAAACTCAGCCTGGTTGCTGCGGTTGGGAACCTTTAATTTATTCTCTATTTCCTGCAACACAAAATCGCTGCGGCTTGCCATTAGTAACCACCTCTTTGCTCCCATCCCTGCAAGGCCACCGAAGGATGGCCGTATCTTCCCTTGATATAACTGATTGAAGCTAGTAAGTTGTCTAGGGGGTTGTAAATATCACCATATCCAGTCATTGCATGTTGCTGGAACGTAGACGGTAGTGTCTGCATTAACCCTGTGGCGTTTTCTCCGCCCACAGAAACCTGATTCACGGCTCTCGGGTTAAGAGACGATTCCTTACTTGCCAACAACCTTAATGGTTCAACCCAATCCGCCCCTACCCCGGAAAGCTCAACGGCTTTTTGAAACACCTTATCCATGTCCGGAGTAGAGGCTACTGAGGGTTTTCATTAAGGGGCCCCTTGATTGTTAGTTCGTCCGTGCTGCTAGAACCGGAACTCCCGTACTTCTCCTTTAAGCCCGCCTGTTTGCGGACGTAATCAACAATCTGCTGTATATCTTTTTGGGTAACCCCATAGAGATTATACTTGGACAGGTCACGCATAAAACTACCCTCAAGGGCATCTATAGTTTTTTCCGCTTCCTCGACACTGGGGCCGTCCGGATGCTCCTTCCAAAGTTCGTCAATATCGGCCAGCATCCCATTCATGATGCTGGAGTATGCCACCCTCTTAGATTCAGTCATATTCAAACTGTCTGACCCTTGCGATTGCGAACGCATCATGCCAAGCGCCTGCTGGAGTGCAAGGTCTTTCTCCTGCAACTCACGATCCCATGTTGGCTGCCCCTGGTACATGCCGGTCAACCCTGCTTCCGTAACCTGTTTTTGCCAGGTAGGTTGTCCGCCAAATTCTCCCGTCAACTGCGACATCTGCAACTGCCGGTCAAAGGTTGGTTGTCCCGCAAACATCCCGGTCATTGAGGCAAGTTTCATTTTCTGCCCCAGGGTAGTATTATCCCCAGCATATCCCGGAGTAAACTGGCTCTCTCCGGTTTGGAATCCCTGCGTTGGGTCCGCCCCCCACAGGCTTGTAGCTATCTCGTAAGGGCTCCCGCCGGACTGGAGGAAATTCTGCCGCGTCGCGTTTGCTGCCGCGTTCAATGCCTCCCTTTCCGCATCCGTGCCGGACTGCCCGTACTGCATCGACATATCATGCAGAGCCGTCGCCGCCGGATCAACCCGCTGTTTCCTCTGAAACTGCGCTATAGCCTGCGCTAACGCTGTGGCCCCCTCGTATGGGTTAAGTGTATTAGCCATCTATCTCCCCCCTAACCGTACAGAAACAGAGGCAACAGTGACATCATTAAACTCTGTTGATTCTGGTTGTAGCCAAGAGAATTCTGTTGGTTCATGTTTTGTAGTTCAGCAAGCCTGTTTGACTCGATGAGTCCTAACCGTTGTTGAAGCTCGTTCTGCTGGTTGGCATAGTTATCGGCCATTGCCGCAAGTTGAAGGTCAACCCCGGACATTTTGGCAGCCTTCTCCTGCATAGCCTGCGCCTCCTGCTGGAGAATTGGTTCGCTCAACTTTGCCCTCTCCCAGTTAACTACACCTGAGCGCCCCATCCCCCGAGCAATGGCATCCTGTGTAGCCTGCCTTGACGCCTGGTCTAGGCGCCTATTGACCGTATCACTGACGCCACTGTAAGCGGCTTCAATCCCCCCTCTGGCCGCCTCCTGCGCCGCCTTTGAGGTGTTGTAATTTCCCTGTAGGGCCGCAAGTAAAGGCGATAACTGGAGGTCTGCGTATGTCTTGGCCTGTGCCAGCATTTCAGCCTCGCTCAACGGAGTGTAGCCGGTGTTGCCGAGTTTGGCCAAGATAGATTCCATGTCAAATCCGCTACCGCCGAAAGAGGCAGGCTGATTCAGTGCCTGCTGTTGACCGGGCCGGTACGATGTCGACATCCCGCCGCCAGCCAGAATACTTGAAATATCATTCCCAGAAAGGCCGCTTCCGCCTATGGCCACCGAGGCCGCTTCGTCGGCCTCGTCCCTGCCCTTTCCGCTTACCTTGGCCCCTTTATTGGCAGCCTTCGCATATTCCAGGGCGTATCCGCTCAGGCCGGACAGGTCAAAATTAGATCCACCTCCACTTGATGTGGACTGGTATTTCCCCCCCACCTTGGCACTTGCCGCCGCACTGCTATAGTCCGTGCGGTCATCCCCGTCAGTGTAGCCAATAACTTCACCGTATTTGTTGTACAATTTACCCATTTATTTGCCTCCCTCCTTCCTAAAGGATAGACAATGCCTTTTGTAGTGAATTTCCGTAAGGTGTTTTGGTCTGTGCCACAGGTCTTACAAACTCCCTTGGCGCAACAAGGCTTAACGCCTGCGTAAACGGCGTCACGGCCCCGGAGCTTGCCGTATACTTCGTATAGTTAGGGTCAACCCGGTCCAGATGCTCCGCATAGTCAAGGATTTGGTCAGCCGCGTAAGGTCTGATTTTGCCGCCTCCATGAGAAGAAACAACATCCCCCAGGGATCTGCCCGTCCTGTTGTACGTGAACCTGAACGTGTCAGGACCGCTTACAGACAATCCAAGGTCATACTTATTGGCAATTTCCTCTACCGTGGGCCATGACTCAACGGGCGCCATATAGGCAAGTAGGCCAAACCGTTTACTTGCCGCCCAGGGATGATCTTCAGGTCTTGCCGTAAGCGGATCAATGGCCATTTATCGCGCCCCCCTTCTGCAGTTTCGCAATCTCAGAGTTGACTTTCTCGACCTGTGTCCCGTATTCCTTAACCTCTTTTTCCAGCGTCTCCAGCCTCTGAATAATGGTTGCTTTCTTCTTCTTTATCTTGATGTTTACGGTCACTGACTCACCTCCAGTAAAACCGAAAACGGCAGATAGTTTCTGGCCCTTATCTCTATATCGACAACGCCTGGTTCTTCGCACTCCAACGCAACTTGAACCTTGCCTTTCTCCGGACGGTCAACATACCTTTCGTTGTTGACCGTTACGACAAACACTCTATCTTCATCTGTCAGTGGGTTATCTTTGTAATCCATACACTTAAACTCCAACAAGGCGGTGGTTCCGGCTTTAATCTCCATGGGCTGGGCAAAGTCAATATACCTATCCACCATATACGGGTATTCCTGTATATCAAAACCCTTGGGTAGTTTGTGTCTGGCAGTGCCGAAAACATCATAAACAATAACGTCATCGTCAAGTTTAACTAACTCCGCCGCACTGTCAGCATCGTATCTATTGTGGAAGAACAATCTTTCCATACAACATCACCCTAAACCTGTACTTCGATAATATTTCCAGCCTGCCCATTCTCCCCGGCGGTACCGGCTGCACCATCATTCCAGTAGCCGCTGCCGCCAGCGCCGGCCGCACCGCTAAGGCCACCGTTAACCTGAATAGTACCGTAATTGGTAAAAGTGCCTTTATGGACAAGCAAGGCGACTCCGCCGCCGCCTCCACCTCCGCCGCCGCCACCGCCTCCAGCGTCTCCATTAGTACTGTCGGCACCCTTCCTTCCGGCCTGTCCATTCAGACCGTTACACTTTATATACGCGCCAGTGCCAATGGTCAGGTTGCCACCAACTATAAGTGCAACAAGGCCGCCTCCGGTAGATCCGTCTAGCGCTTGCCGATGAGGATCGCTTACTGGTTCTGGTCTGTAGAGCGCTATGCCGTCATACCCTCCGTGTATACCACCCCCGCCAGCGCCTCCACCACTACCTTCTCCGCTGCCATCGCCACCTCCGCCGCCACCACCGCAAAGGGCATCTCCGTCGAGGCCTGGCTGGAGTACGGTGACATATTGGTTTGCATTATACCCGCCATACCCGCCCTTTTCTGCCGGTAAATCGGGGTTGTTGCTCCCACCGGAACCGCCGACCATACCAGGCTCGTCCACGTCGCGTTTGCCGCCGCCGCCACCTCCGCCGCCGCCACCATGTCCGCCGCCAAACCAGCCTGGTTCTGAGGCAAGACCGGCAGCGCCGCCCAGAGCGGTTGAGGAGGGGTTAGCGCCGCCGCCATCTCCCCCGGCGCCCCCATCGCCGCCTTTCCCGCCGGGTCCAATGTCTATCAGATAGACACCAACCGGGATCTGGATAAGTCTCTGGGTTGATCTCGCCATAGAAACCTTTGCAGCCTTGCCGGACACGTCAATGGTTCCGTTTATCGTACAGTCACCCTGGCAAAAAATAAAAACGCCGCGACAGCGTTTATCCGGCCTGATAGTATGCCCTGCGTTAAGCGTGAAAGTTGTATACTGTCTTATAATGCTGTAGGTATCTTCTTCTAGTACTTCCCAGGTCGTATTGTTATCCTCTATATACCAATTCATCTCGTAAACATTATGCGTCACGCCGGCCGCCGCCGATGTGTACAGCCGCCAATACCTGTGTTTCCCCACGCTGTCCCACGTAGCGAAGTTCCATCCGGACCAGGACATTGTAAAATTCCTATGCACCGTAGTCCAGGTGGTTCCATCGTCGGAATGTTGTACACAGTAATATGCACTACTCTCCGCATTGACGTATAGAGACACACCAGTATACGCCTTTGGGCTTGCACCTAGGTCTACCTTTACATACGACCCTACCGCACTACCGCTGAACCCTAGCGTTGTGACATTGCCATCAAGCAAGTTTGCTGCGTTCCAGTTAGAAAGCCCAGATTGACTCAGGCCAGCTGCCGGAGGGTTGGCTATTTCGCCTTCGCCCTGGTAACTATTAAAAGCACCGTCTACCCCGCTGCCAAAGCCGTCAATAATACTGATGACAGTTGCCGAAGGGTGGTCTTCGTCGCCAATGGTCCCTGTATAGTTGGGGACACCTTCCGTAACATCAGCCCAGTCGGGGTTTGACACCGGGGACTGAATCGCGCCGATCTCTGTGCCGTTTTCCGTCCTCCTTGCCGCCGCAATACCGAACCTCCAGTTATCAGCCGGGTTGACACCCTCAAACACATAATAGGACGCGCCGCTCGTGTTGACATTAAAAGTAATACATGCGTCATTGACCGTAGGAGCTGGAAGCGGCTTGTTCCCCTTCACCCAGAACAGCATCAGGGAGTCTGCCTTCCTTGCTCCCTGCATATAAGACGCCCAGCCCACCTTGATGTCCATTGATGCATTGGGCTTTACCGTGGTAGTCATAATAGTTGGAACAGGGTTATTAGACGGTGCCCCCTCGGTGCGGTAGTTCAGTGTCCCGGACACAACATCTTCGGCAGGCGTCCCGTCGATTGTCCCGATAATATCTCCCGCAAATGCCACGTTTTCCTCGGGGCGGTACGGATCATCACCAGCCCTGGTGGATTTGACAATAGCAGACTCCAGTGTCCCGCTTTCGTCAATATCCTTGTCTACTGTTCGATATGCCTGAACCCCGAACGTGTAGTATTTATTAACCGGAATCCCGTACAGAATAAAGGCCCGTTTATCTGCCGGGATAAAAAACGCCTGTTCCTTTTCCGGTTCGCTGCCGAAAACATAGGCGGTAAGACTGAGTCCCTGATGGACATAAACCACGAAACCGTCAATATTGTATGCGTCGCCGGTACCGTTAAACTCCCACTCAAAACTAATGTCCGCGCTGCCGTCAGTATTAACAACGTGGTCTATTGCCTTTTCGCCAAGAGAAATAACAGGATTGGCCGGTACTGTACCTATCCGGTCATTCCGGTCGTTGAAATTACCAACCGTGTCCGCAATCTCTTCTGCGGGTCTCCCGTTAATCGTACCGGTGATATTGCCGGCAAATTCCACGTTCTCGCTCGGCCTGTAGGCATCGGCCATAGCGGTATCAGACTTTAAGATCCCCTTGGGGTCCTGGAGTTCGGGCACAATGTCCGGATCAACCATCCGGTAGGCGGCAACCCCGAAATGATAATACAAATCAGCAGCAACGCCCGGTAGGTATACGTGTCTAGCGCTGCCCGGAACATACTGAATGTTCTCCGTGTCAGGATCGTACCCCGAATCGTCGTGCTCGGCATAATAAACATAAACCATGAACCCGTCTATGTTATACTCGTCCTCCTCACTAACAGGGAAGCCCCACTCGAAACTGATATTCGCAGAACCGTCAGTATTAATCGTGTGGGCTATAGCCGTTCCGTCAGTCTCAATCGTTGGGATTGCCGGGATTGTCGATATGCGGTCGTTACGGTTGTTGTAGTTGGTTGCTGTATTGTTCCAGTTGTACAGGTTTTCAATAACCGTGGTGTTTGTAGGTATGCCGACAGCGTTCTCGTAAGCCTGGAGCTGCACAATTAACTCCGATAGGGTTTGGAAATTCAGCTCCGTCCTTAGTGCCATACCCTCAAGCCGGGACTGGACGTCTTTGTCAATAAAATCGTCGCCGGCTAAAACCTTGATTAGGCTTATGAGTTCGTACTTTTCCTG
>Ga0172377_10005168_pt1 | contig 13407 bp, 14 predicted proteins | sample Pumphouse3metaG_FD_119749 | JGI IMG/M metagenome (GOLD analysis project Ga0172377, IMG submission 119749) | Leachate microbial communities from a municipal landfill in Southern Ontario, Canada - Pumphouse #3 metaG | ecosystem: Engineered > Solid waste > Landfill > Unclassified | place: Canada... | reverse complement strand
TTACAATTATCTGCATTCTTACCTGCCGCTTCTAAATCCGGTTCACCCCCTTCTCGCCTATATGTTTTTTTCGCACAAATTATTGCGATGGTTCACGCCGCAGCTTGGGATCGCTCTTTTCATCGTAAACGTATTTTTGCTTCCGATGCGGAACCCGGTGTACATATTCTCTTTTGCTCTGATGGCTTCGTTCATGCTCGTGGCGCTCACGAAACTTTCCAAAAGCGCATACTACTTCCTGCTAATGAATTTTGCAATGCTCAAGGGCTTTTTCCTTTCCTTCAAGCGGGAACAAGGGGGCGGCTGGGCGCGGGAAGCTCGCGGTGATGAACCGGGTCCCGTGTCAAAGCCCCTCTCCATTCTGCTCCTTGCGGGCGTTGTTTTTAGTTTGTCTGTAACGCCGGCGCATGCCGGGTTCACTGCAGACATTTCGGCAGGCGTCCTTAATCCGACGGACGGCCTTACGGATTTCAATCTCGATGTGGCGGGCCACGTGTGGTATCACATTGATCAGATGGTGCTTGTCGGGCTTGGCTCAGGCTATACGAAGCTCGGCGACGTCGGACTCGTGCCGGCGCTTGCGAGTCTCTGGGTGCGGCTGCCTATCGGAAGTCAGGTGCTTCCGGTGGTTACGCTCGATGGCGGTTACGCTTTCGGCGATGACGCGCAGTGGATGTGGAAATTCGGGGGCGGCCTGGATATAAAGAACGGGGACAACTCTTCCATCCTCATTCTCGGCGGTTACGAATCCCTTGCTAAAAAGCACTACGGGAATTACGTATACGTGCGCGCCGGGCTCCTTGTAGAGCTTTGATTCCCTTCCAGACTCCGTCCCGTGGTCCGGGTTATTTTACGCTCAGATCTTCGTCTGCGATATTAAGATCGAGCACGATGTCCAGCGCATCCGGATCGTCCGTGAAATCAAGGACGAGGCCGTCGCGCTTATCTTCATCATGCTGATGATCGAAATGTACGACATCGTGAATCTTCATTGAAACGGTCGCGGCTGCCGTGATAGGAATTTCAATGGTCATTCCTTTATCGATCGCACCTTCGGTGATTTTGCCTTTAAGGATGAGGCTCTTGTCGTTCTCGCCGAGGGACGTTTTCTTTACATGAAATTTTGACATTCTGATCTTATGAAATGAATAGGGTTTAAATCTGCAATATCAACACGCATAAAAAGTTAATTTTTTTATATGGTGTTGCGCATCGGTCGTATTCCTTTTTTGGTCTGTGCCCCGTTCTTTTATGATTTTTTGGGCAAAGAAGGGCTTTTTCCTGAGTATATCTTTACAGACGGGGCCCCGTCCGCGCTCGTCGCGGCTCTGCGCGGTGGAACCGTGCATCTTGCCCCGGCCTCTTCTTTCGGTTACGCCCTTGCTCCGGAGAAGTTCGTCCTCGCCCCGGACCTTTGCACATCCTGTAGGCTGGAGGTTCAGTCCGTTGATCTTTTTTCACGTTATCCGATGGAGCGGCTCTCATCAAAGCGGGTGTTCCTTACACCGCAGAGCGCGACTTCCATTGCGCTTTTCAAGGTCCTGGCGCGGCTCCGGTTCGGCATTTCCCCGGAGTTCGTCACTGATGCCGGTGCGCGGGATTCCTGCGACGCGTGGCTTCTCATTGGGGACGAGGCGCTTCTTGAGGGTGAGCGCGGGCGTTTCCCTTACAAGTATGACCTTGCGACCTTGTGGGAGGCGTGGCAGGGGCTTCCTTTTGTTTTCGGGGCCTGGAGCATTCATCGTTCAGCTCTCGTTCCTGAACTCAAGCCGCTGCTTTTGAAATTTCTCGATGATACGGCTAATTCCGTGAAGCGTTTCCGGGAGGATCCGGCGCGGGCTCTTGTGGCTTGGCGCACGCATTATCCGACGAATCTTCCGGTGGAGCGGTTAGAGAGCTATTACAGTGTGCTTGATTATTCTTTCACCGATGAACGTAAAAAATCATTAGCCTTATTTTTCACCTTGTGCGAGCGGATAGGTCTTATTTCACAAAATCCGCCGCTTTTATTTTTGTGAAGAAAAACAGGAAGCCCGTGTTTGTAAAATTTCTTATGAATCTATTTCATAGGGACTTTTGGGTTTATTTTAAATGTGCCTCTGTGTCACTCCCTTTATAGTGACTGTTTCGAGGAATGGGTGTATTGGAAAATGAAGAAAGGTAAAATTCTCGTTGTTGATGAAGATGCGGCGAACTTAGCTTCCGCTTGCAAATCTCTAGACGCTGCCGGTTATGAAACGACTCCGTGCAAATCGGGGGAAGAGGTTTTAAAACTTCTTGAAAAGCAGCGCGTCGATTTAATCATTATGGACATAGCGCTTTTCGGAATGGACGGCTTTGAGACGTGCCGCCGTATCCGCAAGCGTTTCCCCATCGATGACCTTCCCGTCATTTTCTTGACGGCGAAAGAAGATGAGGCGAGCGTTATGAACGGTTTCCGTTCCGGCGGCAGCGATTTTGTATGCCGGCATTTCTTCCCTGAGATTCTGCTCGCCCGCGTGAACGTGCATATACGCATGGCTCAGACGCTCCGCAAGATCCGCGAGATGTCCCTCACCGATGATCTGACGCAGACCTACAACCGCCGCCACGCCCTGTTCACGCTCCGGGAATGGTTCTCCCGCTGCAAACGCTACGGCACGCATTTCGCGCTCATCTACATTGATCTGAATGCCTTCAAACAGGTGAATGACCTGTTCGGGCACCAGGCGGGCGATATGTTTCTGTGTTCTGTCGTCGCGGCGGTGCGCAAGGTGCTCCGCGAATCCGATATGCTGTTCCGTATGGGCGGAGATGAATTCATGATTCTTTGCCCCAACACGGAAAAAGAAGGCGCGAATATATGCGTGGACCGCATGAGCCTCGAAGTTTCCAAGATCGCGATAGCGTCCCGCATGGCTTCCTTCGCTTATGGAGTGGTGCATTCTTCCGATGATTACGGTAGCGTGGACGACATGCTCCATGCCGCGGACGATGCGATGTACCTTTGCAAGTCCCGGATGGAAACGCAGCGGTAATTTTTAGACAGCGCTTTTTGCGGCGGCGAGGAATTCACGGAGCTTTTGCCCGATGGTTTCCCAGTCGCCTTTTTTCATAAGTTCCGGCTTGAATATGCTGCCGCCGAAGGAGAGCAGGTTCGCCCCCGCCTTCAGGTAATCGGCTGCGTTCGCCGCGTTCACTCCGCCGCAGGCGAGGAGTGGAATGTCGCGGAAAGGCCCGCGCAGGTCGCGGATGTACGCGGGTCCGCCGACGGCGCCCACGGGGAACACCTTGACGCAGGCCGCGCCGAGTTCGTAAGCGCTCTCCACTTCCGTGGGGGAAAGCGCTCCGGGAATGACTGGGATGTCCGCCTTGACGCATTCTTTGACGACCGCGGGGATGGTCGCCGGGGCGATGATGAATTCCGCGCCCGCTTCCCGTGCGTCTTTAAGGTTCTGCAGCGTGCGGACGGTTCCGGCGCCGACGCGCATGCCGTAAGGCGCCGCTACCTTTTTGAGCGCGCGGATGATCGCCGGCGCTCCGCTTGTGTTCATCGTGACTTCGATGGCCTTGAGTCCCGCCTCTGCGGAGGCCTTGATGCAGGCGGATTCTTCACCGCCGGGAATGTCGCGGAGAATGCCGACAACGGGAACGTCTTTAAGAAATTGAAGCAGATCAGACATGGGATACCGGTTTTTAATGGGTTCGGCGGAAATTTAAAAGAAAACGGCGGGCTCTGCCGCGCGTATTTCCGCGGACCCGTCCGCTGAAGTGTCCGCGGTGGCTTTACATCCGAAAAATGCGAAAATTTCACTTTAAAGGGCATAGTTTTATTTAGTTTAGCGGTATGCAGCAGTCCTTACACTTGTGCTCCATTACGATTTCGAACCTGCGCTCCATCCGGCACGGGACTTTTCCTTTAAGTGATTTCACCGCCCTCATCGGTTACAACAACGCGGGCAAGACGAATATTCTGATGGGTATCCGCTGGCTTCTGCACCGTTCCTCCCTGGACAATACTTTTTTTGACGATCAGCGCAAGGCCGTGGAAGTGGACGGTGTTTTCGAAGGCGTTTCCGAAACGGTGCTCGGACGCCTCAAGGAAGATGACGCGGCGGTGCTGCGTAAATTTGTCCGCGAAGGCTGCTTGCGCGTGCAGCGCCGTCAGCGCGTTCCGGGAGACGCGCCGGAAAACGTCGAGTTCCGCGTATGGGATTATACCGCGGCGGTTCACGGCGACTGGGTGCGCGCCCCGTTCGGTTTTGAAGAGGCTTTCCGCTGGGTGTTCCCGCCCGCCATTCAGATCTGGGATTTCGAAGGCGACCGCGCTTTCACAAAGCTGATGCTTGAAATTTTTCGCCCGCTAGAGCGTCGCGTCGGGAGTGAGTTCAACGAACTCATCAAGAAATTCGGCGATCTGCTCGCGCCGGGAAGCGATACGCGCGCCGGGGAATTGGACGCCTTTGACCGCAATGTGAACGAAAAGCTGAATCCCCTGTTCCCGAGCGTGGAAGTGAAACTCGACCTTCCCGTTCCGACTCTCGAACTTTTCCTGAACAACGCGTCCCTCACCGTGATGGACGAAGATGACGGCTTTGAACGCGACATCAAGAACATGGGCGCGGGTACCAAACGCGCCATCCAGATGGCTCTCGTGCGCTATCTCGCCGAGACGAAGCGCCACCACAATAACCATTATATGAGCCGCACGCTGTTCCTGATCGATTCCCCGGAACTTTATCTGCACCCGCAGGCGGTGGAACTCGTTCGCGTGGCGCTCAAGAATCTTTCCCGCGAAGGGTATCAGGTCGTGTTCGCGACGCATTCCGCGCAAATGGTCACGAGCGAGGATGTCAGCACGTCGCTCCTTATCCGCAAGAACCGGGAACGCGGAACCTTTATGCGCAAGCGGATGGAAGACGCCGTGCGCCAGGTCGTCGCGGATGCGCCTTCGCAGCTGCAGATGCTTTTTTCCCTTTCGAACAGCAATGAGCTCCTTTTCGCGGATTACGTGCTCCTCACCGAAGGGAAGACGGAATGGCGCGTGCTCCCGACTTTGTTCGAAAAAATGACAGGGCTGTCCTTTGCGCTCATCAAGTGCGCGCTGGTTCACCAGGGCGGCGTCGGCAATACGCGCAAGAGCATGCAGGTGCTCGCTGCGATGGATATGCCCGTGCGCGCGATCGTGGACCTGGACTACGCATTCAACGGAGCGGTCACGGACGGGTTCATCGACCCCGAGGATCCGGACATTCTGTTCTGCAAGCGGATTTTCCGCGAAATGGCGTTCCAGGAAAAGATACGTCTTGTGAATGACATCCCCGTGAGCAAACATTCCAGGATCTCCGCGGCGGAGGCTTTTGCGATGATGGCCGGGTTCCCCGAATCCCGTGAGCCGTTGCAGAATATTCATGACAAATTAAAAACGCACGGGATCTGGGTATGGACGCGCGGCGCGATAGAAGAGCACCTCGGGCTCGAGGGTAAGAGCGAACATTGCTGGAGTAAGTTCATCGAGCGCTGCCGCACGGAATCTCCGAAAAGTTTTCTGCCGGATTATGAAAGCATCGATTCCCTTTGCAAATGGATCATCGAAGGCAGCCCGGATAAAGTTTAAAGCAGATAATCCATCCGTATGTGGCGCATGCTATTGAAGAGGTTCTGCTTGAGCGCAGGGCTCCCCTGCGTGAGCTTGCGGATCTCTTCCCGGATTTCCTTGCGGTGGCTGTTCTTGCTGAACGAACAGGTGCAGGTGTACTGCGCGAGCCCGGCGTCTTCCACGTAACTTTTAAGCTCATCGTTTTCGCAGTAGCAGAGCGGGCGGATAATGCTCACCGGATATTTTTCGTAGGGCATGAGGGGCGGCATTCCAGAGAACTCGCCTTTATAAAGCATATTCATCAGGAGCGTTTCGATAATGTCGTCTAGATGGTGCCCGAGAGCGATTTTGTTGTAATTGTGCGTGCGTGCGAATTCCAGAAGCTCGAGCCTGCGCTGTGTGGAGCACCAGTAGCAGTTGAGCGCGAAGCCCTTCTGCACCCGGGCCTTGATGGCGATGTCGAGGTAGTAGAACGGAATGTCCAGCGTCTTTTCGAGACTTTGTAAAAATTTTCGCGGCGTGGTATCCGCGAAATCGCTTTGGATGTGAATCGCACCCAATTCAAAATCCGGACCGGTCTTGCCTCGCCGGTTCGCGAGTTCCAGGAGGAGCGCCGTGGAGTCCTTGCCACCGCTCGCGCCCACGAGTACCCGGTCGCCTTCTTCGATGAGGGGAAAGTCGTGGAGTGCTTTTGTGATTTTCTTGTTGATGCGCTTGCGGATGTAACTCGACATTGTTTTCCCGAATAAAAAAGAGCCCTTGCGGGCTCTTTATGTGAAAAACGGAGGAATCAGTTGCCTTCTTCGACGAGGCGGAGCGGCATGAGCAGGAACGTGAAGTCGAGGCCTTCGCCTACGGGCTCTATGATGCAGGCGCCGACTGGACTGTTCATCTTGAGGATGACTTCGTCGCTCGGGCACATTCCGAGAATTTCGGAGAGGTACTGGCCGTTGAAGCCGATGCTGAACGTGCCTTCGCCGGTATGCGTCACGGCGAGCGCTTCGGTGCTTTCACCGCCGTAGCTCTGGTCCTTCGCAATGAGTTCCATTTCGTTTCCGGAGAGCTGAAGCTGAATCTGGCGCGTCCGCGCGTTCGCCATGATGAGTACGCTCCGGAGCTTGTTCTGAAATTCGGTGGTGTGCACCTGCACGGTGCGTTCGAATTTCTGCGGAATGACGTTTTCATACTTGGGGTACGGGCCTTCGATGAGCTTCGAGATGACCTGGACGTTATCGCTTGCGAACAGGACGTGCGTCGCGGAAATGTGGGCTTCCACGATCGCTTCGTTCTTCGAGTTGCGGAGGATGTTCTGAATGGCCTTTGGCGGAATGATGACGCCTTTGCTGAGCGGGGTCGCTGTTTCCTGAGTGAGGAACGCCTTTCCCAGACGATGACCGTCTGTCGCGACCATCGTGAGCTTGCTTTCCTTGCTTTCGAGGAAGACGCCGCTCAGGGTCGGGCGTGTGGTGTCGGTGGAAACGGCGAAGAGCGCCTTGTCCGCGAGGAACGCGAGTTCCGCCTTGCTGAGTTCGAATGCATCGCCTTCGGAAACTTCGGGGAACGGGGGGAAGTCGCTCGCGTCGAATCCGGTGATCGTCGCCTTGCCCTTGTCGCTCCAGCGGATAGTCACGAGGTAATCCTGCACGTCCACGGAAATGGTCGTGACCGCAGGATCGACGAGGCTCTTGATCTGATCGAAGAACTTGTGTGCGTTGATGACGACTGCGCCATCCCGTTCGCCTTGCACATCAATCCGCACACGGATTCCGAGGTCGAGGTCGGTCGCGCTCACTTCGAGGAAGTTTCCTTCGAGGCGCATCGCGAAGTTATTCAGGATCTGGAGCGTCGCGCGGTTAGGAACGGCGCTAAGCGCGGTCTGCAATGCGGTCTGCAGGGCGGCTTTCGGGGCTTGAAATTTCATCGGCTTTTACCTGTATTCTTTATTTAATTGCGGGCGAGCGTGAAAGCGACCCATGCGGCGACTGTGATCACTGCAAGAATTGCAACGACGATCGTGCTCATTCTGTTTTGCTTTTTAGGAACGAAATTCTTAACTGCTTGTTCGGATTGTCTACGTTCACGGCGACTCATAAAAAATCTCCATTTGTTTTGTGATATAAAAACTACTATTTTAAGGACGACTTAGGAGATGTTTTATGTCAGAAACGCCACTGAATAAGCTTAAAAACGGGGCGCTCAATTGCGCTTCGGCAGTCCTCGTGCGTGTGGATCTTCTGTCGGAAGAATCCAGACTCCGGACCCGGTTCGAAGCCCTGGGGGAACGGGTGCTCAAATCCCTGCAGGAAAATACGATGGATACCCTTAAAGACGACACCGCCGTGGTGGAACTCGTGGGCGCCATTCAGGAAAACAAGGCGCGTATCCGCGATCTCCGGAAACGGTGCAGCCAAAGCATTTTTTCCGATAAGTGAAAAAGATCGAGATTCATTTTTTTTCTGAGCGCACGGGCAAATCCAGGACCGTCCGCTTTTCACTGATGCGCCTACTGTGGTGGAGTGTCGGCTGTGTCCTTGCCATCGGAGCTTATTTCTGGTTTTCCCCTCTCGAATTATGGAACCATTTGATGGATGGCAAGATCATCGAGCTTTACGGTCAGAATCATGAACTCCGGCGGCATGTCACAAAAACCCGCAGCGCTTCGAAAACGGCGGAGAAGGATTTGTCGGAGATTTCCCTTGCGCTGGACAGCGCGCTGAACCAGAATGCGGGGGAGTTGTCCAGTAAGGCGAAGGATCGGGATTCCGGGTCGCCTTCGGAATCTTTCACGGCCACGTATGCGACGTACCGCGCCCTGCGGGATTCCCTCGAGGCGGATTCTGGGCTCGCATCGCGGATACCGGTCCTCCATCCGCTGCGGAATCATGATGCGGTCACGCGGCATTTCGGACTTCTCCGCGATCATTTCACGGAGCGCACGCTTCCGCATTTCGGGGTAGACTTCTTCGCGGAGGAGGGCGATACGGTGATCGCTCCCGGAGCGGGGACGGTCACCGAGGTCGCGAAGGAACGAGGCTTCGGACTCTCGCTTAAAATAGCGCACACCGGTCACGTTGAAACTTTTTACGCGCACCTCTCCCGTGCGCTCGTCAGCAAGGGCGCTCCGGTCCGCCGGGGCGAACCCATCGCCATCGTCGGCGCTTCCGGCTATACGGAAGGACCGGGACTTCACTATGAAGTGCATTATGACGGCGCGCCGGTTAACCCCGAGGACTATTTCATTACACAATGAGGGTTCTATGAAAGCGGCACCTTTTGAACAGAATGTCATCGCGATGGTCTGGGACTTTGATAAGACGCTCATCAGCGGTTATATGCAGGAGCCGCTTTTTAAACGTTACGGCGTGGATCCGCGCGCGTTCTGGGATGAGGTCAACCGCCTCCCCGCTTACTATGCGCGCCGCGGAGTACAGGTGAACAGGGATTCCATCTATCTCAATCACCTGTTAACTTATGTGCAATGCGGAAAGTTGCGCGGTCTTTCGAACGCCATTCTCCGCGAATGCGGCAAGGATTTGAAATTTTATCCTGGCCTCCCGGAGTTCTTTCCGCAGGTGAAGGGGCTCGTCGCAGGCGATGCGGAGTTCAAGATGGCCGGAGTGACGCTTGAGCATTACGTGGTGAGCACGGGATTCGCGGAGACCATCCGCGGGAGCGCCGTCGCCCCCTACCTCGAGGACATCTTCGGCTGTGAATTCATCGAGCGCCCCGCGCAGCCCGGCTTTTCGGAAGACGATGCGACGGAGCCCGGTGAAATTTCGCAGGTCGCGAGCGTGCTCGACAACACCTCCAAGACGCGCTACCTGTTCGAAATCAACAAGGGTTCCAATAAGTACCCGCAGACGATAGACGTCAATTCCAAGATCGATGCCGGGGACAGGCGGATTCCTTTCGGGAACATGATCTACATTGCGGACGGTCCTTCGGACGTTCCCGCGTTCAGCATTTTGAACAAGTTCGGCGGAACCACTTATGCCATCTACCCTTCCGGGGACCGCGCCGCGTTCCGCCAGGTGGATTCCCTCCGCAGGGACGGGCGCATTCAGATGTTCGGCGAAGCGGATTACCGCGAAGGCTCGCCATCGTGGATGTGGCTCACGGAACAGGTCATGCGCGTCGGGCGCTCGCTTGTGCAAAAACACGTGACGAGTATCCGTGAGAGCGCCTCCGTGCCCCCCGGTCATCTGAGCTCATGATTTTGCAATACTATATTTAGGGCCCCGGAGGCTTTTTCCTTGAAATGCCGTCGGTCCGTTTTTTTGTTCCTTTTCAGGAGTTTGAATGACATCTCAGAGTAAACGACAGATTTACATCAGTATGACCCCTTATGACAAGCGCATCGCCATTATGGAAGGCGGTGAACTTGCGGAACTTGTCGTGGAGGGCGGTTCTTCGAACCGTGTCCTCGGCAATATCTATAAGGGCGTCGTACAGAAGGTGCTCCCCGCGCTTAAGGCCGCTTTCATCGATATCGGCATGGAGAAGGCGGGCTTTCTGCACCAGGATGACGCCGTGGACCGCAATGTCGCGCTCCGCCGTGAATTCGGCGACAGCGATGACGAAGAGGCCGCGGAAGAATCCCGCTCCATTGACGAACTGCTCCACGAAGGGCAGGAGATCATGGTCCAGGTCATCAAGGAACCCATCAGCACCAAGGGCGCCCGTCTTACGACGCACCTGAGCTTCGCCGGCCGGTTCCTCGTCTGCATGCCGGGCACGGATTTCGTCGGCGTTTCCAAGCGTGAGCGCGATCCGCGCAAGCGTCGTGAATTCAAGAAGGTCGTCCGCAGTCTCAAGGCTCCGGGCGTGGGTTACATCGTCCGCACCAACGGTCTCGGTGAATCCGAACTTGAAATCCAGAAGCAAATGCACGAACTGGAATCCAAGTGGGAAGAGACCCGTCACAATTTTGAAGTTCAGGCGTCCGAAACCTGCATCTATCAGGAATCGGACTCCGTGGACCAGACGATCCGCGAGTATTTCAGCGACAACACGGAATCCGTCATCGTAGACGACCGCGATGAATATTTCGCGATCCGCGAAGAGCTTCAGAAACTCTCTCCGGACAAGCTGGACAAGATCAAGCTCTGGAGCGATTCCAGCAGTTTGTTCGAATATTTCCACATTGAAGACGACTATGCGCGCTCCCTGCAACGCCAGGTTCCGCTTTCCCGCGGGGGCAACCTCGTCATTGACCAGACCGAAGCCCTCGTCGCGATTGATGTGAACACGGGTCCGAAGGTTCACGGCAAGGATCAGGCGAAGATCATTCTCGAAACGAATATCGATGCCTGCCATGAAATTGCGAAGCAGCTCCGCCTGCGCGATGTCGGCGGGCTCATCGTGATCGACTTCATCGACATGGATACCGATGAAGACCGTGAGACGGTCTACCAGGAATTCCGCAAGGCTATCCGCCGCGATAAGGCGCCTATAAGCCCCGCGCCCATCAGCCAGTTCGGGCTTATGGAAGTGACCCGCAAGCGCGTCCGCGCGAACCTGCTCACCGAGAAGACGGAAGTCTGCCCGGTCTGTAACGGGAGCGGACACGTGTACAGCCTCGAGACCACGCTTTCGATGATCGACCGCTGGCTCGCCCGCGCCCGGCAAAAGGGTAGCTTGCACAAGGTACAGATGGTCGTGAGCTCCGCGATGGTCGACGTTCTTTGCCGCGATCTCGGGCGAATGTTTCATTACCTGGAGTACAAGCATAAGATTCAGATTGAGCTCGTGGAAGACGACCACGCTTATATGAATCAGTTCGCGATGTATGATCAGAACGGCGAAGAAATCACGGACCTTTACAACTTCTCGTGATTTCCATTAGTTTGTATAAAAAGCTCCGCAGCGCTGCGGAGCTTTTTTGTTACAATTGATTTCTATATTATACGATATGATCGATAAAACAAAATTCAAGAAAGACCTCGCCCTCGTGCGCAAGAATGCGCCGCTGGTGCACAATATCACGAACTATGTGGCGATGAACAATACGGCGAATGCGCTCCTTGCGATAGGCGCTTCCCCCGTGATGATCCACGGGCAGGAAGAAGCCGCGGACATGGCGGCGATCGCGGGCGCCCTAGTGCTCAACATAGGAACTATCGAAGGCTACTGGCTCAAGGCGATGATCCTTGCTGGAGAATCCGCCCGTGCGCATAAGCACCCGATCGTCCTCGATCCCGTGGGAATCGGTGCGACGCCTTACCGCGCCGTTGCCTGTAAGGAAATCATTGAAAAATGCGCCCCTGCGGTCATCCGCGGAAATGCTTCCGAGATTATTGCGCTTGTGAAAACGGGCGCGAAGACGAAGGGCGTGGACAGTACGGATTCTTCCGACGATGCGGTGGATTCCGCGAAAATCCTTGCGAAGAACACGGGCGCGGTCGTCGTGGTGAGCGGCCCTACGGATTACATCACGGATGGAACCCGCGTGGAATGCGTGAAGAACGGAAATCCGCTCATGGCGCGCGTGACGGCGATGGGCTGCACCGCTTCCGCGATCGTGGGCGCGTTCGTCGCCGTGAATCCCGATGCGTTCGAAGCCTCCGTGCATGCGATGGCCGCGATGGGCATCTGTGGGGAGGCCGCTGCGGAAAAGGCCGAAGGCAACGGAACGATGCAGCTTTATTTCCTTGATAAGATGTGCGCGCTTGATGACGCGATGATCGACAAATACCTGAAGGCTTAATATGCACAATCTGGATTATCTCAAGCTTTATCTAGTTACGGACAGCGGACTTTCGCTCGGACGCCCGATAGATAAAGTTGTGGAAAGTGCCGTTGAGGGCGGCGTCACTGTGGTGCAGCTCCGTGAAAAGACTGCATCCACGCGCGAGTTTTACAAATTAGCGATGCGGCTGAAGGGCATTCTGCGCGGTACGGACGTCCCGCTTATCATCAACGACCGCCTGGATATCGCCCTCGCCTGCGATGCGGAAGGACTTCACATCGGACAGAGCGACATGCCGTATTCCGTCGCACGCAAAATCCTCGGACCGGAAAAGATCATCGGACTTTCCACGGATACGTTTGCGGAACTCGAAGAGGCGAACGCCTGGGACGTGGACTACGTGGCGGTCCAGGCTTACGATACGCAGACCAAAGCGGATGCGGCGCGGCCGCTCGGACCCGAAGGAATGCGCAAGGCGCGTTCCCTTACGCGGCATCCGCTCGTTGCTATCGGCGGCATTCATCTGAGCAACGCGGCGGACATCAGCGCCGCGGGCGCGGACAGCATCGCCGTCGTTTCGGAAATCATGTCCGCAAAAGATCCTGAGAAGGCATCCGCGGACCTGATGGCTGCGATAAATTCCGGAATCGCCAGGCGCTGAAAAGTATTACATGAATAAAAAACCGGGGACCCCCTGAAGGATTCCGGCTTTTGTTTTTACTTTATTCTGCTACGGCAGCGTTCAGCGCGAGGACTTTGCGTTCAAAATCCTCGAGGGACGTACCGATGACGACGATTAGCTTTTCAAGGTTGATCCGGTCCGGGATGGTGATGACATCAGGGAGTTCCTTTGTCCCCGCGATGACTTTTTTCAGGTCGCTGTCGTATTCATTTCCACGCTGCCAGTGGTCTGCGGGCGTGGGCATGTCCACCATTCTAAAGCCTTCCTTACTGCAGGCGTTGAGAATTTTAGGCGTGCTGCGGAGGTTCATCACGCATTGCGCTTTTGGAAACTTTTCGCGGAGGATGAGGAGCGTGTCCGCCATGTAGACGCTGATTCCCATTTTCGGATCGCGTACGGAATATGTTTCATTTTCCACGCGGAAGATGCGCCCGGGAACTGCGGCGACTTCCGCCGGCG
>Ga0172377_10005166_pt1 | contig 13416 bp, 8 predicted proteins | sample Pumphouse3metaG_FD_119749 | JGI IMG/M metagenome (GOLD analysis project Ga0172377, IMG submission 119749) | Leachate microbial communities from a municipal landfill in Southern Ontario, Canada - Pumphouse #3 metaG | ecosystem: Engineered > Solid waste > Landfill > Unclassified | place: Canada... | reverse complement strand
GTGCCCCTAGACCAGATTGAGACCAACATCAAGCTGCAAAAGAAGCTATGCAACGGCGCACCGTTTTATGTTCTTGGCCCCCTAGTAACAGATATTGCGGCAGGCTACGATCACATCACATGTGCCATTGGCGGAGCGATCGCCGCTTCAGCCGGAGCCGACTTCCTGTGCTACGTGACCCCAAGCGAGCATCTGTGTCTCCCCAATATTGATGATGTCAAGGAAGGGGTAATTGCGTGCCGGATTGCCGCACATGCTGCCGATATTGTCAAAAGAGTGCCAGGTGCGATCGAGAAAGATAACGCCATGGCTAAAGCGCGTAAAGAACTGGACTGGGAAGCACAGTATGCCCTCTCTCTCGACCCTGAGCGCGCGCGGGCGCGCCGCAGTGAAAACGAAGCCGCAGATGAGCATGGTGCCTGCACCATGTGTGGAGAGTTCTGCGCGATGAAGGTTATGGATGAGCGGAGCGAGTACCAGAAACAAAAGCAGTCGTAACCCTCACTTCTAGCGGGCTGCATAACCTGCAGCCCACTTTTGGTCCTACCTCAACCATCTGTAGTAAATGCACAGAACTAATAGTTACACCGCAGCGCCGTGCATTATCCACATGTTGAGACGAAAGCTTTTTAGTAAACACAGCACTTAGGAGACACAATATGCTGAAAAAAAATCCTTTTTGCTTTTCTCGAGTATTGCTCATGTGCACATGCATCACAGCAAGTTTTTTTGTGGGGGGATGTGACTCAGGCCCAGCCACGGAATTAACTCCACAACAGCAGTTATTACGCAGTGGCAATGAACTGTTCTCGCAAAAATGCGCTTCATGTCATGGGCCCCGCGGAAACGGCATGGGTGGACGCAGTGGCCCTGCCCTTAATGGTAAAAACTATCGTTACGGAAATGAACGTGAGGCGGTGTTAAAATCTATCCGTGATGGACGCCAAGAGGGGATGCCAGGCTTTTCTTCTGCTTTGACAGAGACACAGCTTGAAGCTCTAACTGAATATGTGGTGTATCTGCAAAAGTAAGTCTAATTCAAACCTTTAAAAAGCTATACACATCTGCTTTTGATAAATCGGGGGCACGGCTCTACGTGCCGTGCCCCCGCAAGTTGCACGTGCTGGAGGTGCTGGAGGTGCTGGAGGTGCTGGAGGTGCTGGAGGTGCTGGAGGTGCTGGAGGTGCTGGAGGTGCTGGAGGTGCTGGAGTAAGGTGAAGCCTCCCAGCTAGCTTTTTGGACCCTCAACAGGTTCTACCTCTATCGGCTCAAGCTTCCAGATGTCGCGGTTATACTCCCGCATGGTGCGATCGGTTGAAAACCTGCCGCTACGTGCGCAGATAATAACGCTCATCCGCAACCAGCGTTCCCGATCCGTGAAGGCTTTTTCCGCACGATCCTGCGCTTTCACATAACTGTTAAAATCAGCCAGCGTCACCCATGGATCGGCCGGGTCCAGCAAAGAGCCTATGATATCGTTAAAAATACCCCCTTCAAACTGGTTAAAATGGCCGGACTCCAGCAATTTCATTACGCGGCGCAGATCTTGATCTACCTCGAGAACTTTGGCCGGATTGTAGTGGTACAGGTGCGCCTGTACTTCTTCTACCTTCATTCCGAACAGGAAGAAATTCTCCTCCCCCACCTCTTCTAAGATCTCCACATTTGCACCATCCATGGTGCCAATGGTGATCGCTCCGTTCATCATGAACTTCATGTTCCCAGTGCCTGAGGCTTCTTTCCCCGCCGTAGAAATCTGCTCGGAAAGATCGGTTCCGGTGCATATCACCTCCATCGTGGAGACATTGTAATCGGGGAGAAACACAATCTTAAGCGCATCACCGATATCTGGGTCACGGTTAATAACCGCCGCCACATTATGGATAAGTTTGATGATTTTTTTCGCCATATCATATCCGGGCGCGGCCTTGCCCGCGATGATCGCACAACGCCTTACTTCAGGCTGGTATCCATCAAACTTCATGCGTGCATACAGGTGAATAAGGTGGAGCACATTGAGCAGTTGGCGTTTGTATTCGTGGATCCGTTTCACATGCACATCAAACAACATCCCGGTGTCAACTTCAATTCCGGTACGCTCCTTAACCAGATCTGCCAGACGTTGTTTATTGTGCCGATGCACCTTTTCCCACTCATTCATGAAAGCCGCATCCTCTAAATGTTGCTCCAATGCATGTAACTGGGTCAGATCTACCATCCAATCGGTGCCAATAGTTTTATTGAGAAGTTCGCGCAGACCGGGGTTTGCCACCGCAAGCCAGCGCCGTGGGGTAACACCGTTGGTCTTGTTATTAAACTTTTCCGGCCATAGTTCGTAAAAATCCCTAAATAATCCCTGTTTGAGCAGCTCTGAGTGGATTGCCGCCACCCCATTTACCGAGAAACTCCCCACTAATGCCAGATGCGCCATACGGACATGCTGCTCCTGGCTAATTATCGACATACGCTGGTAGCGTTCCTGCTCTAAGGGCCATTTCATAGAGACTACAGTGAGGAAACGGCTGTTGATTTCATAGATGATCTCCAGCAGTCGCGGTAGAAGTTTGCGAAACATCTGTACGGGCCAGGTTTCCAGCGCTTCAGGCAGGAGGGTATGGTTGGTATACGCCATAGTGCGGGTCACAATCTCCCACGCCTCCTCCCACCCTAAGCCCTCTTCATCCACCAGGATCCGCATAAGTTCCGCCACAGCAAGGCTTGGATGGGTATCGTTAAGCTGAAACACGTTATTAGCCACAAAGGTGCTGAAATCACTACCGTGGGCGCGTTTCCAGTGTTTAACGATGTCAGAAAGGCTGGCAGACACCAAAAAATATTGCTGGCGTAGGCGCAGCTCTTTGCCGCTCTCACTTGAATCGTTGGGATAGAGCACCATGGTTATGCTTTCGGCCGCATTTCTCTCTGCCACATTATCGTAGTAAGAGATGGTGTTGAACTCGATGGGGTCAAAATCTTCCGCAGATTCTGCAGACCACAGCCGCAGAGTGTTGACAGTATTGTTCTTATATCCCGGCACCGGCACGTCGTAGGGGATAGCCAGCACCTCCTCTGCATGATCCCAGTGAACCGTCATCTTCCCTTGTTCATGAGGGTCGCGGTAAATTCTAGTGCTGCCCCCAAACTTCACGACACTGGTGTAGTCTGAGCGCCTTATTTCCCATGGATATTCACCGTATCCCAACCACTGGTCCGGCTCCTCTATCTGATAGCCATTTTGGATGCGCTGGCGAAACATACCGAAGCGGTAACGTAACCCGTATCCCACCACCGGCAACTGCAGCGTGGCACAGCTGTCCATAAAACACGCCGCCAGACGTCCAAGACCGCCATTACCCAGGCCGGCGTCGTGTTCGGCACTCTCCACCTCTTCAATATCCAGCCCCACCTCGTACAGCGCTTTATCGGTGGTATCATCTATACCCAAGTTGAACAGGTTATTGCTTAAGGAGCGCCCGATAAGAAACTCCATGGAGAGGTAATATGCACGCTTGGTCTCCGCTTCATAGTGGGAGAGCCACGTTTGTTTCCAGCGCGCCATAAGACGATCGCGCACTGCATAGGCCAAGGCCTTGTACAGATAATATTTCTGTGCGTACAGATGGCGTCCGAACGCGTTGTAGAGGTAATGGAGAAAACTTGTCTCCATACTGCGCTCATCATTGCCGAGGCAACGCAGCGCTTTTTCCTGCGCGCGCGCATCCTGTTCATCATAGGTAAATGGTCCCATTTAAGCTCCTCATCTATTTTACAAGAGTGTTGTTATTCTTTATATCTGGTCTATCTACCTCTGCTTATCCTGATAGATCTTCAGATACGCAGCGGCGCTGCGCTGCCAGCCGAAATCTTGCAGCATGGCGTTTTTCTGTAGTTTCTGCCAAGTGCGCGGTTTGCGATACAGTTCCAAGGCATGATCCACACAACGGCGCAACTCTGCTGTAGTTGCTTGCTGCATAACAAAGCCGGTACCCTCCCCGCTTGCCACCATCTCTGGGGTCGCGTCAACCACAGTATCTTTAAGCCCCCCAGTGGCATGGACGATCGGTGGGGTGCCATACGCTAGGCTGTACATCTGATTGAGACCACAGGGTTCAAAACGCGAGGGCATGAGAAATACGTCCGCCCCCGCTTCAATCTGATGCGCCAGATCTTCAGCATAACCGATCCGCACAAACACCCGCTGAGGATAGCGCTGTGCCAGCGCAGTAAACCCATCCTCATAGATACTCATGCCCGAACCAAGAATCACAAAGTTGGCATCAGTTTCTCCCACCAGGGCTGGGATCACCTCCAGGAGCAAATCAGTTCCTTTTTGTTCCACCATGCGCCCAATGGAACCCAGAAGAGGTGCGGACATATCCACTCCGCCATCCTGGGGTGCGAGTTTCTCCAGCAGATGTTGCTTGTTGCGCTTTTTCTGCGCTACGCGCCCCTTTTCCACCGAATATGAATAGGAGATGTACGGATCGAGCGCCGGATTCCACACTTGGGTATCGATGCCGTTGAGGATTCCACTTAGCTTCCCCTGCGCCGCACACTGCAGCAGAATCCCCTCAAAGCCGAAGCCACCCGCAGGGGTGCATATCTCCTCAGCATAGGTGGGGCTCACGGTAGCAACATGCTCAGCGGTTACAATCCCCCCTTTTAGCATAGAAAAATCGCCATAAAACTCGAGCATGGCGGGATTCCACCACGCATCAGGCAAACCGAGGCCAGCAAATAGCGGATAAGGGAATTTACCCGCGTAAGATAGATTGTGAAGGGTAAATACGCATCGCGGACGCAGCATGGTTTCTGCGGCAAACAGGCGCATAAACACCGGCACCAGCCCTGTTTGCCAGTCATTGCAGTGCACCACATCTGGAGCCCAGTCAAGGTCTACCTGATTCAACGCTACCTGTGCCACAACACGGCTGAACAAACCAAAGCGTTCGCCGTTGTCCCACCAGTCGTTACCATCTTCATCCTGATACGGATTTCCAGCGCGATCGAATAATCCAGGGATATCCACCAGCAACAGTCTCACGCCGCTAGCGTTCTCCGCGTGCAGAATCCGCACTCGGCGTTCAACGCCACAACAGTGCTCGTCAAGATGTGCCACCTCGTAAACCGACTCCAATTGCTCCATCACATCGAGATATGCTGGCAGGATAACGGTTACTTCATGATTAAGCTGTTGCAGGGCGCTACTCAGCCCTGCGGCAACATCAGCCAGACCTCCAGTTTTTATCAGAGGATATATTTCCGAAGTTGCAAATAGAACCCGCATTATTTTTACTCCTCACGTTGTAAAACTACAAAACCCAGAGGCGGAAGAGTGACTACAGCACTGCATTCGCGCCCCATCCAGGGCTGGTCATTAGTGTACACTGCGCCGCTGTTGCCGCAGTTAGAGCCGCCGTATACAGCAGCATCAGAGTTGATACGTTCCCGATAGGTTCCCCCCTTAGGCATCCCGACCCGATAGCCTGTGCGCACCACTGGGGTAAAGTTAAACACACACACCAGCTGGCGTGCCGGGCTGGTGCGGGTATCCTGGCGTACGAAACTCAGCACCGACTGCTGATTGTCGTTGCAGTCGATCCACTCAAAGCCCTTGGCTTCAAAATCGTGTGCATACAGGGCAGAGCTTTCAGCATACAATTTATTCAGATCACGCAGCAGTAGCTGCACCCCGCGATGTTCCGGCTCATCACATAAATACCAGTCAAGAGCTGTGCCTTCATTCCACTCACGCCACTGGGCAAACTCACCCCCCATAAAGAGAAGCTTTTTCCCAGGGTGGAGCATCTGATACCCAAACAGCAGGCGTAGATTGGCAAACTTTTGCCAGCGGTCGCCGGGCATTTTATCCACCAGAGAACCCTTCTGATGCACCACCTCATCATGTGAGAGGGGAAGAACAAAGTTCTCGTGATAGGCATACAGTTGGCTAAAGGTGAGGCGGGAGTGATGATAGGAGCGATGAACAGGATCCTCTTCGAAATAACTCAGGGTATCGTTCATCCACCCCATGTTCCACTTCATAGAAAAACCCAGGCCTCCCATCCATACCGGACGCGACACCATGGGCCACGAGGTAGATTCCTCCGCCATCAACACTGCGCCGGGGTAGCGTGCATGAATCTCTGTATTCAGGATGCGCAGGAATTCGAGCGCTTCGATATTTTCGTTACCACCATATTCATTGGTGAGCCATTCCCCATCCTCGCGCGAATAATCGAGATAAATCATGGAGGCCACCGCATCTACACGCAACCCATCGATGTGAAACTCGTTCAACCAGTACATGGCATTGGCGATGAGAAAATTACGCACCTCATTGCGCCCGTAGTTAAACACATAGGTGCCCCATTCGCGATGCTCCCCCTTGCGCGGGTCTTCATGTTCATACAATGCAGTGCCATCGAAACGTGCCAGCGCAAAGCGATCTTTGGGGAAATGCGCTGGTACCCAGTCGAGGAAAACTCCCAATCCGTGCTGATGGCAGTAATCTACAAAATAACGGAAATCATCTGGATCACCAAAACGCCGCGTGGGTGCGTAGTAAGCGGTAACCTGATAACCCCAGGATTCATCTAGGGCGTGCTCGCTAACCGGCATTAGATTCAGATGGGTATATCCCATCCACAGGGCGTACTCCACCAGACGGTGGGCAATATCACGATAGTTGAGGAAGCGTCCGGCGTCGCTCCGCTGCCACGAGCCTAAATGTACCTCGTAGATATTGATGGGCAAGTGCTGCCAAGCAAATGCGCGGCGCTGCTCCATCCACTTCGCATCGTTCCACTGATATTCACTTATATGTACGATGGAGGCAGTACGTGGACGCATCTCCATGGCGCGCGCATAGGGATCTGCCTTGACAAAAATATCTCCGGTCTGGGTGTTGCGGATTTCAAACTTGTAGCGCTCCGGCGCCTGGATACCGGGGATAAACAGCTCCCACACTCCTGAACTCCCGCGGCAGCGCATGGGGTGGCGCAATCCATTCCAGCTATTGAAATTTCCCACCACAGAAACGCGCTGCGCCGAAGGGGCCCAGACTGCAAACAGCACTCCATCAACTCCATCCACAGTGCGAGGATTGGCTCCCATAACATCGTACATATGCCAATGCTGCCCCTCCCCGAACAGATGCAGATCCACGTCCCCAAGCTGAGGAGGGAAGGTGTAAGGTGAAACCACCTGATGCGTTCCGCTGCGCGCTTCACTCCATTCGAGGATGTAATGAACAGGAATTTTTTCTTTCGTCGCATTATCCACAATGGCGGCAAACAACCCCTGCCCTACTGGCTTCAACTCAGGACCAGACACCACCCGCACCGCAACCGCGGTTGGGAGCCAGGCACGAATGATCCACCGCTTCGCATCCAGAGAGTGGATGCCGAGAAAGGTAAATGGATCATGGTGGGTGCCAGAGCACAGACGTTCAAAATCGTCGCTATCACAAGTGTATGCTTTAAGCTGTTTCATGTAGAGATGACCTTTATATTCTGTTTGCATGGACTGCTTTACTGGTTAATACGATTTCTGGAGTGCAGCAACGCAGAGATCTTTTGGTGCAACGTTTCGGGAACTTGGCTCCACGTAAAACGCCAGTTCCAGTTGCCTTCGGTGGTGCCAGGGACATTAGTGCGGCTACGGCTGTCAAGGGCGAGCCAGTCTTGCATGGGGATAATTGCGGTGTGCGCCTCCGACGCAAGCGCAGCCTCAATAAGAGGCCAGGGCATCAGAGCGGCATCGGTATCCAATTCCTCTAACACCTTGGCCTGCATTGGTGCATCAAGGGATTGAAACCACCCCAAGGTGGTGTCATTGTCATGGGTACCGGTATACGCCACAGTATTGGTGCGCTGATTCCCTATCCGGTGCGGATTGTCACCATTGCTGTCAAAGCCGAACTGCAGCACGGCCATCCCAGGTAGACCAAATTCATCCCGGAGCGCAGTTACTTCCGGAGTGATAATCCCAAGATCCTCGGCTACAAACGGCATAGAGGGGAAGTCTTCCTGCAACGCCTGCAGCAATTCGCGGCCCGGCGTCTCTACCCATTCCCCCTGGCGCCCATCTTCTGACTCCACCGGGATCTCCCACAGTGCCACAAGACCACGGAAATGATCGATGCGCACTGTATCAAACAGATGAAATGCCGTGGCTAAACGACTTCGCCACCAGGCAAAGTTGTCTTGCTGCATCACATCCCAGTTATAGTGCGGGTTGCCCCAACGCTGCCCTTCTGCGCAGAAATAATCAGGCGGAACCCCAGCGACTACTGTGGGTTTTAGGTTTTCATCCAGTTTAAACAGGTGATGGTTCGCCCATACATTGGCGCTGTCGTAGGCAACGGCTATGGGGATATCTCCCAACAACTCAATCCCGCGCTGGTTGGCATCACGATGAATCTCTTTCCAGCGCCGCCATAGCAGGAACTGTTCCCGCTCCAGGCGCTCAATAAGAGGACGATGTTTAGCCGCAAAATGCTCAAGTACAGCTTCGTCATGATGTTTGAACTCAGAAGGCCACTCATACCAAGGGCGATCCTTAAAGTGAGTACGCAGTGCCACAAATACAGAATAATTTTCCAACCAGTTAGCATGGGTGTGTTTAAAAGCCTCAAATGCTGGCGTGTCCTCCTTGGTAAAGGTTATATCTGCAGGAAGAAGAGCAGGGTCTATCCCATGAGATGAATACGCTTGGTACGGTGACCGATCAGCATGTGGCGGGGACAGAGGCAACATCTGCCACACCGATAAGCCACTCTGCTCCATCCAGTCGAGAAAACGCTCAACATGCTGGTCCAGCACCCCGGAAGGGAGAGACGTTGGATGGAGCAACACTCCTGCTTTACGCATAAATACCTCAATTTCTGTAATTTCATCCCCTAGGGTATATGCGTATTTCCCCTAGTTCGGGGGCATAAAAGGGGTTATTAAAAAAATAGCCAACATAACAACAGTTGCAATAGATTAGTTGCGCCGCATGGTACCGGCATTTTCCATGTCCCCACCTCCGTGAGAAAGGGGGTTTTTCAGGTTCTGAGGTGGAACCATTTCCAACATCTGATACAGGCGGATAAGATGACGCCGAAACAGTTGATCAAAGTCGCGTACGCTTGCCGCAGGATTTAAATCCCCAAACCACCAGAACCAGTCTGAACCCTCACACACTGCAAGTTGTTCCTTGGTTTCATTCAGCTTGTGTTCCGACAGTTCTGCCGCTGCTACAGAGCGGTCAAAGCAATTCTTCGCTTCCACCAGCATGTTCCAGGCAGCATTTTTATCTTTCTCCCCAATCCAGGTGGAAAAAGAACCAAACACCCAGCTGCCTGGGACTATAGTGTCGAGCTTAACCCTGGCACATTCTTTCTCAGTGCTTAGGAGAGCGCTGAAGGTGGTCATGTTCAGGTTTGGATCGGAGCTGAGTTTTCGATACAGGGTCTGCAAAAACGAGTAGCCATTGTCGGGGTAGTACTCCCACGCATTCTCCCCGTCGAGGATAATAGTCACCACCCGTTTGGGGGCATCTGCGCCAAAGTTTTTGCGGATATTGTGCAGATGTCCGCAAAAATCGGCCGCGGCATCATCGGGGTTCCAGGTTTTATATTCAAACCCGATCAGATCCGAAAGCCCGTCATCTCGAAAGAACACGACACATTCGTTCTTGCCATGTTGCACCGGGGCATAGAGACCATTTTTATGCGCAAGAAACGCCTTACCCCCGCTTGAGGCATTACAGGAGTTACGCCACACCCCTTCACCCGATGCGGTCCAGCGTATGCCCCACTTATCTAGCGCCTCAATAGCTGCCGAGCTGATACCACCTTCGGATAACCATACCCCGGCGGGGCGCGTGCCAAAATGTTGCTCGAACACCTCGAAACCGTGCTGCATATGCCAATCGACGCGCTCCTCTCCGCCCGGATACTCTCGATGTACTGGAGTTGGAGCATCGGGTTGACTTGCATGCATGCTGGAGAAATCAAGCAGCAGGGGCACAATCGGGTGCCCATATGGGGTCATGGAGAGCTCAATGCGTCCTGCTTCCATCAGAATGCGGTAACGCGGGATGATCGATTCAACCACTTCTGCCAACACCTCTATCAGGAGGGTCTGGTCCACTGAGGTAAAATTGTTTTTCCGCGCCATCAGGCGTGAAATGCGGAAATCGTTTTTCTTTATGCTGCTCCCCATCCACGCAAGGTGATACCACACCAACAGATCGGTAAAAAACTGACTGCTGAGATAACCGACTCGCATCACATCGAGATTACCATGGAGATACAATCCCTTGGCGATGTTCGTCAGAGCACGAAATGCCGGATAGGGCTCAATCATGGTGGGAGCGAAGGCACGCTGACAGGCCGAAATGATGTCTGCTCGTTCATCCGGAGATGCAGCGACAGGGGTGACCCCAGCCACGAGGTTAAGAAGTGGATCGTCAGTTGGGGTTCCGTCTTTGAGCCACGCGCGCATCTGCGCAGCATAGTCACTGAGTTGCTCAAGTAATACTGGGGCAAAATTCACCACCACCCGCGCCTCTGGGCACCTTTCGAGATGATACGCCATATCGGAATAGTCCTTTATTGCGTGCAAATAAACCCAAGGCAGATGGTAAGTGCCATCGAGGGCATCCCGATAGTGAGGCTGGTGCATATGCCAGCACAGAACGACATTTATGTTGTTTTCCATATACTTCAATGCTTTCTACATGCGATGTTAGCGCAAATAAAATTACACCCTACTCTATTGACCCCGCCCCGGCTCCTACCGCACCGTGTGCAAGTGCTGACCGAGCATATCGGGGGTAACCAGTACAATCCCGTTTTCATCTACATTAAAACGTTTTTTATCCTCTTCAAGATCTTCCCCAATCACGGTACCGGGGGGGATAATGCACGATTTATCTATTACTGCCCTGTTAATCCGGCAGTTACGCCCAATATCTACTGAAGGCAAAACTACACTATCCTTTACTAGTGCATAGCTGTGGATAAACGTATCGCTGGAGATGATGGAGCGCTTCACCCGAGCACCAGAGAGGATACATCCAGCCGAAACCAGAGAATCAATAGCTTCGCCGCGCCGCCCTTCATCATCAAAGGCAAACTTAGCTGGGGGCAACTGGGCCTGGTAGGTCCAGATGGGCCATTCTGGATTGTACAGATTAAGTTCTGGAGTAATGTGGCATAGATCCATATTGGCGCTCCAGTATGACTCCACCGTACCTACATCACGCCAATATCCGGGTGTGCCATCCTCCCCCTCAAGGGGATAAGCTCTGACATCGTCGCGTCCAATGGTGGAGGGGATGATATCCTTACCAAAGTCTTTGGAAGAGTTAGGGTCATCGTGGTCTTCAATAAGCTTTTCAAACAGAAAGTCGGGTGAAAAAATGTATATCCCCATGGAGGCTAGAGCCTTGTCCGGTTTCCCCGGTATCGCTTCTGGCTCTATAGGTTTTTCGGTAAACTTGGTGATCTTCATGTTTTCATCTACCGACATCACCCCGAAACCGGTAGCTTCCGTGCGGGGAACTTCAACGCATCCAACGGTAACATCCGCGCCAGATTGAGCATGGGCGTCTATCATGCCGCGGTAGTCCATGGCATATACATGATCTCCGCCCAGCACCAGAACATAGCGCGGGTTATGGCGCCGGATAATATCTAGATTTTGATACAAAGAGTTAGCGGTGCCCTGATACCACTCTTTACCGAGGCGTTGCTGTGCCGGAAGCAACTCCACAAACTCCCCTATCTCATAACGCATGAAGTTCCATGCCCGCTGCACGTGGCGGATCAGGGAGTGGGATTTATACTGCACCAGAATCCCAATGTGGCGAATATCGGAGTTGACACAATTGGACAGGACAAAGTCGATAATACGGTACTTCGCTCCGAAGGGTACTGCGGGCTTAGCGCGCCACTGAGTGAGATCTTGCAGGCGGCTTCCCTGGCCACCAGCCAGAACCAACGCCAGGGTATTGTGGGTGAGCTTATTATTTCGTGGGTGATTTTTCATACCTGCTCCTTCAAATAAGTCTTTGTGCCTTCAACATCGCGCCCTTAAGTCCCATCATATCATCCATTACAAGATACACGGGCATCTTTTCCACCAGCGCGCGCATGGTGCCCTTGTTCAGAAAGAAACTGACAAACTCTGCGCTCGTCATCCAGTCCACCAATTTTGCGCCGATCCCCCCCGCAAGATAGATCCCAGCCCGCGCCGGCCAAATCAACGCTGCATTGCCGACAAACGCGCCATATATATTTACAAATAGGCGCACCGCCTCTCTAGCCGCGTAATCGCCCGCAAGAGCAAGGCGGTGGACTTCGGGAGCGCTGACATGGGTGGCGCCAGCAGGAGCGCGTGGGTGAGCGGGATGTTTTTGTTCTGTGCAGAAGCGGTACAAGGTTTCAAGCCCTGAGCCAGAGAGGATATTTTCATACGAAATACGATCCCAGTGGGAATGCAGCCAGCGCAGGAGGATCTCTTGTTCTTGGTTCAGGGGAGCAAAATTAATGTGCCCCCCCTCGGACGGTTGAGGATAAAAGCACCCGCCGATCTGATACACCGGCGCCACTCCAAGCCCCGTCCCCGCTCCAATAACTAGGCGATTACCGTTCGGATCATACTCCCCTTCATACACGCACACATAGTCTGCCGCAGTAAGGAGATCAACCCCGAGGGCAGCAGCATAGAAGTCGTTTATCAATTCAACCTGCGCGATGGGATGTTGGCGTTTGATCTCGTCGACGCAGATGTGCCACGGGAGGTTGGTCAACTCCACCTGTTTGTCTGTAATCGGACCGGGAAGACCAAAACACGCTCCATCCACATGCGCGATATTATGCTGCTGCAGCAGATGCTGTAGCAGAGCGTAAAAAGAGGGAAAAGCCCCACTTGGGTAGGTAATTTTTTCGCCAAAACGGGTTTCATCCTCAGTATCTTTAAATTGAAAACGTGAGGTGGTTCCCCCAACATCTCCGCCAAGAAGCAGCATAATATCAACACCATTCGCCAGTTAAAGCCTCACAAGCCTAATCAGGCGTGCGCACTTTAATCACATCGTCATTACAATGAACTTACGCCACAAAATGAAAAACAAACCAAATGCACTATACGTGCCAAAGCCCTATTCATTATTGGAACCGTTTCGGCAAGGGAACAGGGATGGTTCATCCTTCTACCCCAAGCTTAGCGGCATACCCGCGTAATACTTTATCTGTACTGTCTCCGCGTAAAACCTGTGCAGTAAGGACCTTACCCAATTGTACTCCAGGCTGGTCAAACGAGTTGAGATTCCACAAAAAACCCTGGAACATTATCTTGTTTTCATAGTGCGCCAATAAGGCGCCAAGGCAAGCTGGGGTCAAACGCGGCGCGTGGATTAAGG
>Ga0172377_10005162_pt1 | contig 13419 bp, 12 predicted proteins | sample Pumphouse3metaG_FD_119749 | JGI IMG/M metagenome (GOLD analysis project Ga0172377, IMG submission 119749) | Leachate microbial communities from a municipal landfill in Southern Ontario, Canada - Pumphouse #3 metaG | ecosystem: Engineered > Solid waste > Landfill > Unclassified | place: Canada... | reverse complement strand
CCCTTATTTCTCATAGAACTTTATATTGAAACAAATAAGGACAAATATGAGCAAGAAAAATAAAAATGTGAATGAAGCTTCTGTAGAAGCTCCTAAACCAGTTGCAGCTGTTGTTGATGACTCAGCTACAGTGGCTATATCTTTCTCTGAAAACGAAGAACGATCCTTTGGGTCTAGTATCCCTGAAGAGAATACCCAGGAACTCAAAGAAATTACCGTAGAAGAAGCTTTGGTAATTCTTATTAATGGTCAAGAAAAGATTATTAAATATCTTAAGGAATTAGCCTTTCCTCCTTCCCTCGATGAGAAGCGCTCACGAAAAGATAAAGGCATCGTAGATCCGTTTGAGTAAAGATTGTTAAACCTTTAAGGAGGTGGGCCATGTTGCCTAGATTTAAAGACGCTCCCTATGGAAAAGATTTTGATGTTGTACCGGTTAATGCAAGCTTCTTTCAGAAGTCTAAAGCTAATGCTAAGAAGGCTCAACTTTATATGGATTGGGTAATGTGTTGCGTATATGTGCATATACCTTCTAGAGCTTCTGGCGATGTAGTAGTTCCAGACAAGGACCGAAACAAGTTTACGGTTAATATGAAACGTATAAGCATGATGGCTATGGCTTGTTCAGCAGCTTACAGCTTTCTAGATTATATACAGTTTCTTATACCTCCAGGAATATTTCATAAAATTGAGCATTCACTATTTTATGAGTCTGAGGATCCTACAAAGATATTTAGCAAAGAATTCAGAGACAAGGCCGACGAGTTTAAACTGTGGTATGAATGTTTCAGAAGAGAAATCATGACTGAAATCATGATGCTACATTTAGACTGGGGAACTATGGGGCGCAATAACTATGCGTTCTTCCTTGAGAAATGTTTTGACGATGTCTTTGACAAACGTGGAAACAAAGCCAATATAGAAATATCTAATGCCAATACCGTGATAAGTCCTACAAGTAAGATAAGCATAGAGTTTGTGGAAGTAACTACTCCTGAAGAAGTTAAAGCTATAGAGGACTATAATGCCAAAAACCGTAACTCCCCTAAATAAAGTAATAACTAAGGTTGGGCTTAATGCCCTCCAGAAGGGAATATTAGGAAGCACTTCTGATATAACCTTAGCTTTATGCGGACGAGGATCAGGAAAGACTAAAGGCCTTGGTCATTTTATAGCTAAAGACCTTATAAAAGGAAGATCCACCATAGCGGTAGCCCCTACATTCTTAAGCCTTTCTCAAGATCTTATGAGTGAAACTTTGAGTTGCTTAAGGTTATACGGTTGTGTTTCATCCAAAGAAGCTAAAGAAACAAAAGCTTATCAAAAAAGTGCTTGCAGTAAGCTTATATTCGACTACAATAAAAGTGATCATATTATAACATTCAGAGAGAACGGATGCAGAGTCTTAGGGATATCAAACCAAAATTTTGAAGTAGCACGTGGTAAGACGGAATACTCAAATCTAGTTATGGACGAAGCAGCACGATGCGACAAGGATGCTCTTATAACATCTATGGCTTGCTTACGTGGAGAAAAGACCAATGGTATTCATAACGACCCTAGAATGTTCTTAGCCACTACTCCGGTAGCTGGAGCTAATTGGGTGTCTATCCTAGCTCAGACTGGGAAGATAGATAAAGAAGGAGATTTATCCTTTAAGCTTTTATCTGGATCATGTTATGGAAATCCATTTATTTCAGACAAATATAGGAAGATGCTCTTAGGGCTTTATGCTGCCGGTAATGACGCTTATGCCCGTATGGAAGTATACGGAGAGATAATGGATATAGATGGAAATGCGGATATGTTTCCATCAGCCTTGTTTAAGGGTAGGTCCACCCCAGATGATGAGAATGGGCCGTTTGCTATAGGTATAGACTTTGCTGGATCTGGCGGAGATAGGACTACTGTAATCCTTCGTAACAGAGAAAAGATTGTATATTGTGAAGGATTCAAACAAGACGTAGACGGTTTATTTATAGCTAAAAAGGTTAGATCCTTAGAACAGAAATATGGAAAGACTAATATTCTCTTTATAGCGTATGATGCTACAGGAGGATGGCACAGAGATTTTGAAAGCGTTATGCGCCCTAGTAATGAGAATCTTGTGCCTGTAAACTTTGGAGGTGGAGCTCCGGTTTATGATGATTCTCCAAGCTCTCCTCACAATATATTCGAGAATAACAGAGCATTCTTTTATAGTAACCTTCGTTCTGCTATAGATGCAGGATTCTTTGCAGGAAATTCTTTGGAAGCTGAAGAAGATACTCCTGAATGGTTTATAGTTCAAGAACTTAGGGCTGTCTCATACTTTATTAATTCTAGAGGAAGAAGGCAGCTCATAAAGAAAGAGCTTATAAAAAGGATGCTTGGAGGTTTATCTCCAGACTTTGCTGATGCTTTAGCAGTATCTTTCTACAAAGATCTTGACGCAGAATTCATTGATTACACAGTAAGAAACGAAGATAAGGTATCTAGTTTTGACACATACGTTTTCTCACGGAGCTAACATGGACAATATGGACGAAATGAATAATCCCAATAACAGTATTCCTTTTCCGCAAGATTCGATTATGGATCTTCCTCCTGAAGAGAATATGGAAACAGAAACCAGAGAATTCTCAGAAGAGGAATCTAAAAGTATCATAGATGATATCGTAGCTTTGGCTAAGAAATCCTATAAGAAATTTGAGATTGAATACAAAAGGCATCGTGAAGATCGTAAGTTCTTCTCAGGCCAGGATGTATATACACACGATGATGATATAAGCCGTGGAGCAGATCGAGAGAAAAGCGTATTAAATTTGCTTAACACCCCGTTTCATGCCATAGTGAATTCCTTTCGTAAAAGCCCTTATTCTATCCGAGTTTCCTCTGAAGATTCTTCATTGAATGTATTTGTGAGTGAAGCTTCAAAGATGATTAAGTCTATAGAAGATAACAGCAACTACAAACAGGTATATTCCCAAGCTTTGTCAGATGCTGTAGCCGGAAGTCGCGGTTATTTATATTTAAGTACGGATGAGTTTCCAGACGGTTCAGCTAATATTATTATCAATGCTGCTCAAGACCCTACCATGGTTATATATGATGCAAGCATAGAACGTGGACAATCTTTTGGAGATGCAGCATATGCAGGGTTTATAGAATTCATAGACAACGAGACAGCTCGTAATAAATATCCTAAGGCTAATATTCCTGAAGATGATCGTCTGTCACAGCAACCTTTTGCTATAAACAATATTAACGCTATGTGTTCTCCTCCAAGTGGATCTACGGTTATCCTTAACTACTTTGAAAAGGATTACACAGATCCAGATACAGTAAGCGTAAATTATTACAAGATCATTGGAGAAATCATAGTAAGCTATGTGCAGTTTAAAGGTCTGTCTAAGATTCCTGCAGCTCCTATATATGGAAACGAATATTGGGAAGATGATAAGCGTATATATAAAGGTATAGTACGAGATACTAAAGAATCTTGTACCATTATTGATTACGCTCATTCTCAACTTAAAGAGCGTCTGTCTACCCCTACGGTACCATTCATATTTTGCGGAAAGACTGCTGTAGAGGGCTTCTTTGACAGCGACTATAGAGATGCTAACCGATCGTTAAGTCCGGTCAAGAGGTATCAAGATTTCACATCTAAGGGGGAGAAGATTGACCCTCCGTCTTGGGTGTCTCCTCAATATAAGATTGATGATGTTGCAGCTATTATATCCTTAGAATCTTCAATTATAGAGAGTATCATAGGCGTCGGTATAAAGGGTATCCAGACCGCTGAAACCATGAAGCCAGAAACGGCCACAGAGATTCTGCAGAATTCCAATGCCACAGTTAATAATTTAACTAACTTCTATGAATCAGCAAAAGCTGCTATTACATATATGGGTTCTGTCATAGTAGAAATTCTTGGAATCAACCAAGGTCTTGATGAGATATCTATGATGCCTTTGCGTTGTACTGTTTCTGACGGCCCGGAGCTTATTCTAGAAAAACAGGAAAGACGCAGACAGCTCTTAGCCATGTCACAAATAGTTCCTGACTCTATGAAGCCTGTTATCCTTGCACAAATTGTTCGTACTATGGATCTTCCTAATGCAGAAGAGATATATCAAATGTCTTTGAGAGCATTGCCAGATAACCTCAAGAATCCTAATCAAATTCCAGCCGTTATCCAACAGAAAATGACACAGGCGGATCAACAGATTCAACAGCTTCAGGCGGCTCTTCAACAAGCTAATAAAGCCGCAGAAGATGCCAATTCTAAGCTCTATACAGCAGAAATGAGTAATGCCAATGAAGTACTTATAGCTCGTATGCAGAACGAAAATGCTATACGTCTTAAGCTTATGGATGGAGCTCAAGGTGATAAAGAAGCTCAGAACAAGATCATGGCTGATGCTATAGCTAAACGTCAAGAATCTGAGAATGAAATGAAAGCTATAAGGGCTAAGATGGCTTCGTCTATAGTTATTGACAACAGTAAGAAACAACCTAGATTGGTTCCGGTTCCGGTTCCAGCGCAAAATTCTCCTAACCCGTCTGTAGAAAATTATGAAGCTCCGGGTGGAGAATACGTGAGCCAATAAAGAATATAAAAGTTTCTTAAACATGATAAACATTATAATGAATAAATTTCCATAAATAAGGAAAGGGTAGTATGACCTATAGAGAAGAACTTAAGAACAGTATTATTGCTAAAGAATCTGCAGTTGCTGCGAATCCGGCTAGTGCCAGCCCGGTTCCTGCGGCTCCGTCACCTGCTGCTGCCCCTGCCCCGGTAGTGACTCCAGAGATTCCTAGCCATGAAGCAGGTAATGGAGAACCCAACGCGCCTTCTGTTGCGGCTCCTGGAGCGGCTGTAAAGCCTAATGACGAAGGCGGTGATCCTAGCGCGGCAGGCAAGCCAGCAGGACCCAATGGACTCCCTATATGGAAGACTCGTTCTGAGACCGAAGCAGTTATTCATTCATTCAATCGTAAGCGAAAACGTGAACGTGAACGTTACGAGAAAGAATTAGCAGCTATGCGGAAAGAAATTGATGGTCTTAAAAACGGTGGTAAAGGTTCTGAAGAAGAACTCACTCGTGAAGACTTTTCTTCTCAGAATGAATATGACAATTACCGAGTCCAAACCGCTGTCAAACAGCAGATGGAAGCGTGGCGTACCTCCCTTGATGCAGACGCACAGTCTACAGAACAGGAAAGAACCCGCACATCTACTATCGAACAACGTATTCAGCAGAACTTCCCTACAGAAGCTGCTATGCAAGACTACAGAGATACTGTCCAAGCGTTTGTGCAAAATGGTGGAGACGAAGATCTTGGTTCTGAAGAAGGCCAAGCTATCACTAAAGAGCTCGACAATTATGTAACAGGCCCTCGAATCTTTTACGGATTATGCAAGCGCCCCGATATTTTAGAGAAACTCATAGATATGCCTGAAGATAGGCGTAAATGGGAAATCGCTAATATTGATAGGGCTGTACGTGCAAAACTCTTTGAAATTAACCAGCAACGAGCTGCTAACGGAGAAGCCCCTATGCCTGGGTCCTCGCCGGCTGCTGCTCAACCTGGGAAAGGAAAGATTCCTACGACAGGGAAATTCAATACGTCTGCATCGGCTAAAGGAAAGTTTGACGCTAAAGCTACGTTGCGTCAGCTTCATCCAGAGCGTTACCGCTAGTGTGTAATGTTCTAAAAAACTTTAAAGAAGGAAAAGTATTATGGCTTTCTCTACTATTACCTCTGATTACATCCAGCTCTTTGCCGAGGCGATGTCAGACAATCTCCCTATTGTTAAGGCTACGGCTTCTAACATGGTGGGCAAACTTGAAAACAAACGTGCCGGTCAGACGGCTAAGATCGTTATTCGCGATGCTGGTACCGTAGGCTCTGGCCTTGATGCCACATCTTGGGATCGTTCGAACCGTGAATATGAGCGTACTGCTACCATTGAAAACAAGGGTATCGCAGTTGATGTTGACACTCTGGCTAAGGTTACAGACGTTGTTTCGTTTGATTCTGAAATCATCGAGAAACGTGTTGGAAACCTTTGTAACGAAATTCAGAAAGATATTTCTGCAAAATCGTGCTTTACCTCTGGTGTCGTGCTGGTCAATGCGGCTTCCGCTCCTGTGTCTCTGGACGATCTTTCTACGCTTTCTGGCAAGCTCGGTCTGTCTGAAGCTCAAGGTGAGTTCGTAGGCTTTATGGGCTCTATGGAACAAAGCTCTGCTTCTTCGGGCGCTCTCAGCAAATTCATTCCTGACCCGGTGATGAAGGAAATCTACGGTCGTTCCAATATTGGTGATTTCGCTAATGTGGCTTGGAACCGTGTGAATCTTCCTACCGTTACTATTGGTGCTTCCAATGCCTTGATTGCAGCGGCTTCTACCAAGATTGCTTCTGACCAAGTATCTGGAGAAACTTTGGATCTTATTGATGCCAACTGGACAGCAGGTCTTGTTCTTCCGCGCGGTACTCCTTTTACAGTAGCCAGTGTTAATGGAGCTACAATCTTTGGTGGTGATACCGGTATGTCCCGTGTATTCATTACTGAAGCAGATGCAACATGTACGCTCGGAGCTTGTTCTGTTAAGGTTCAGTATTGCGGTTTGGGCGGTGGAAAGAACTACAACGCGACTGGCAACAAGCTTGCTGCTAACGCTGTATGTACCCCGTTGCTCACAGCTGGAAAGACTTATCGTCTCGTATGGGCCTTCGAACGTGGAAACGTTGAATATGACTATATCAAACAGGCTGCGATGCCAGGGGCTGAATCCTTGTCTGCGAAGTCTGCTGATAGCAAGATCGTGCTTGATTATATTGCTGGTGGAGATGTGTTAACGCGTGTTGGTACTCATCGTATCGATAACTCATATCTCGCTGTCGGTGTGGATCCTTGCCGTTCTGGTCTTATTTATCAGGCCACGACCTAACATTATCAAGGCTCCTCAAGGGTGAAAACTTGAGGAGCTTTCTTTAAACTTTATATTGTATATCACATGCTATGAAATAGCTAGATGGGCCTCGTTGCCTTAGATCTAGGTATTTCATAGCATATTTTTACAAGGGGTCTTATGCAGATATCCGTACGTAATCTTCTCATTGAAGCATTTTCTGAATCCAACATAACTGTTGAAGGGGTACCATTACGGGCCAAAGATTTTAAGATAGGCATTAAATGCATTAACGGAGTTGTAAGAGAACTTAATCTCAATAACAATCTTGTATGGACAAGGTATATTGAAGAAGTAACGAATGCCAACTATAATGCTTCAAGGCATTCATACGTGTTAGCTTCAAATCCTATAAATATCACCAGGGTTATTCTTCCTACAGGGGAAGATCTGATTAAAGTATCATACGATGATATCATGCCCTTAATTATAAGGGGATATAATTCCTGTAATAATTATGCTTTCAACCGAAGCTTTGAAGATACCGATGAACAAAGCAATATTGTATTAAAGTCAGAGATTCTCATAGACGGGAATTATCCAGGAAAGCTTACAGTCATGTGCAATAAATGCATAGACGACTATGATGAGAACGGAGTATTAAATATTCCTAACGAGTACTATGATATATTTGTCTATGGGATAGCAGTTAAGCTTATGATAAGATACAACATAGATCCTAACTTCATAGAGCTTAAACGGAGCGTATATAACGCCAGAGTATCAGATATCAAGACAGCCAACGCAGGAAACGCCCCCTTAACCTATGCCAGGAACTCAGGAAGATATTCGTCTATATTAAGGAGGGAATAACATGGCTAACAATGTAACCCTCGCTAACTTTTGTGGGGGATCCAATAAATATTCAGATGCCAAGCTTATAGACTTCGAACGGTCTATAAACATGTATGCAGAGAAGAACGAAGGTGACAATAAATATGCCACTTATCATATGCGTCCTTTGGAAGGAACCAGGCTTCTCTCTTCTATAGTTAATGCCTTAGGAGGCTGTAGAGGGCTATATTTATCTTCTACTGGTCCTGATGGAGTTCCTGTGCTTTATGGAGCTTTTGGAGGTGGTGTATATCGTATAAAGAATGAAAGAGATTCTGAAGGAATGCTTAAATATATAAAGATAGGGGACGTAGTCTCAGGATCATCTCCTATATCTTTAACAGAATCTGGCGGTGAACCTTCATGCTTAGTAGTAGCTGATGGATTTACTCTTCAAGCAGCAGTATTAACTAAGAGTGATACTGATATGGTTCTTCAAACGGTAGCAGATGTTCCTGAGGATCCTTTGACAGGAGAGGTTGTTCAACCTGAATATGCTCTCTATGCTGGAAATCGTGTAGTCATAAACAATAAGGGTTCTGACTACTTCTTCTTCACTAACCTTTATGGTATAAACGGCACTGACGATATCCATGCATTCAGCCAATCTTATACTAAATATCAATACCAAAAGAATGACGGATCATGGGTGCTTATGGAGTCGAATACATATACGGCTCCTACGGTAGATACTTATGTATCTGGAACTTTGACTACAGATTCAGATTGGTTCAACGATCTTAATTATCAGAAAGCAGAATTCTCTGCTGATACTATCAAGGCTATGATAGCTGTGGATTATCTTATGTATGTATTTGGGGCTAAGAGCTACCAGATATATTCAGTCCAGGATAATGCCGATATACCATTTACTTCTGAAGGGAAGGCCTCTTCGAATATAGGTATAAAGGCTCCTAGAAGCGCAGCAGCCTTAGGGAGCAGTGTATATTTCTTAGGGGCTGGAGATCTTGGAGAGAATGCTATATTTAAGGCTTCTTCCTCAGGGTTATCTAGATTGTCTCCCTCATGGTTGGAAAGAGAAATATCTAAGCTAAATAATTCTGAAGATGCTGTAGGATTTGCATATTCTAAGGATGGTCATTCCTTCTATGTATTAAGCTTTCCCACTGCAGACATTACTTATACATACGACGAAGCTACCTTACAGTGGCATGAACGTTCTTCTAAGGATGAACTCACAGACAGCGAGCATATGTGGTGGCCAGGGTTCGCTACTAGAGCCTATGGAGAAATCGTCCTAGGAACGTTTAATAGTGGAAATCTTGTCTGTCTAGATTCGGATAAATATACCGAATACGACGGAAGGCTTATCCGCAAGGTAAGACAATCTCCAGTTACTATCCAAGGCTTTATGCCTTTCATTATCAATGAATTTAGGCTCGTATGGAATACAGGATTTACTAAAGTTCTAGAGGATAATGAAGATGGTTATGATCCTCGTATAATGCTTCAAGTATCGGCTAATGGAAATGAATTCTCTGATGAAATATGGGGGTATGGAGGAAAGGCCGGGCTCTATGCGGGGTTTACTTCATGGTCTGGCTTAGGGCTTAATACCTTCGCAGTTATACGAATATCTTGTACAGATCCTGTTCCTCTGGTTATCTCTTCGGCTACTATGCGCTATACAAAGGCAGGTATGTAATGGGACAGACTTCATCGGGAAACAGTAATATATACGGCACACAGGTAAGTCTTAAAGCTTCAGATACAGTTGATAAATTTAAGGAAACTTTGGCGGGCTCATGGGGGCTTAATACTAAATCGTTTCCTAATCTTAACTGTGTCTATTGTGGAAGCTTATGCTTTGTATCTTCATGTGGGCGTATAGATCTTTCAAATATTCCAACGATATATTTAAAACTTCCTTCAGCTTCTAAACCTTGGAAGCTTACTGTAGGAAGTGAAGTATATTATATAAGCGCCGGTCAAATCGAGGTCGGGCTTAAATCACAATCTGAACCGGTATGGATCGAAGGGATCCTTATACTTTAGGAGAATAAACATATGGCTGTTCCAGGAGTATTTAGCCCAGAATGGTATAATGACCAGATAAATGAAGGGTCTTCTACAGGCACACTGGCTGGGGATATCACTGATTCTATGGGTCTTACCAATAAGGGAGAGGTCACGGGCCTCTATAATGAAGCTGAGAATGCTTTAAGCGGAGCTTATGACACTACAACGGCTAACACTGCTGCGTCTAAGGCGTTGTTAGGAGAAAATTATGAGAATATTGCCTCCCTCTTAGGAGGAAATGACAGTATATCTAACTATACAAATTTGGTGAATAGCTATAATCCTGATGATTATACTTATACTGCTTCAGATTATACCGGATCCGGGAAGACCGTAGATGATTTTGTTTCTGCAGCTTTAGGTACAGAAATAGCCAATGCTCAGAACTCTAGGTCCAATACTATAGCAGGCCAAGGTAACCTCTTAAGTGGTGGGGCGTCTAAACAGCTTGATGCTATAGCTTCTACGTTAACTTCGGATGAATTGGACAAGGCTTATAATCGTTATAACACTGCAGAGAGTCAGGCTCTTAACGAATATTCAACTACAGAAGCCGCTAAACAAGCTGAAGCTACGAGTGCAGCTAACGCTTTTAACACTCAATCAGATCTTACTAGTGATTTAGCTTCTTCGTCTTTATCGAATTCCAATGATTATATATCTAATCTACTTGGTCTCTATAATACTGATTCTAGTAATGCCACAGCATATGCCAATGCTTTAGCTAATCTTAAGAGTGGGGAAGCTTCGGCAAGTTCCTCTCAAAATCTTGCTGGTATGGCTGGATCAGTGGTTGGGGCAATCTTCGGATAAGGAGTAATATATATGCTAAATTTTAGAGGCGTCACAAACGCAAATCCTTATACATTGAACTTTGATACGAGTGCTATCAACCAGAATATTGGGAATGTAGGCACAAACCAAGCTTCAGCTACTAACAAGCTTATGGAAGGTTTAGGCGCTGCTATTAAATCCTTCAGGGATAAGTCTAAGCTCAACAAAGCTAAGAATCAACTCTTAGGTACCGTAGATCGGGAGCGTCTCAAAGCTATAGATGCAGAGTTAGAAGTATTAAATAAAGCTAAGGCCGATCTTGACGCAAAGGTTAATGTTCTAGAAGCCAAGCTTAGAGGAGCCGTACCGCAAGGTGCTACGGATATTACGTCTTTAGGAAATATTGCTTCTACAGCTTCTTCATCCCTTAACGACACCGAGAGTGTATAGGAGCATATATAATGGATAATACTAACGGTAATCTTGCAGATGCTTATACAGGAACTACAACTCCTACGAACACCCAGGCTTCTAGATTGAACGCATCATCCACAACTGTTCCTTCAGGAGCAGCAGTTTCTAAAGAATTTACAGATGCTGCTTCAACATCCTTTCAACGTAACCAGACTGATACTCAAAAGGTTATAGACGATTATAACAAGAAAATTGCAGTTATAGACGCAAAGATATCTGCACTTACTGCTGAGAAGGCCAAGATCGAAGCTAATCTGAACAATAAAGACTTCTCTGATGAAGAACGACGTATGATAGAGTCCTATACGACTCTAGGGGATCTTGATGCTGGAGTTAAGCAGATAATGTCTAACCGTCAGTTTAAGAGTGCTCTGGCTCAGACTCAATTCAATGAGGATAAGTATAATCAAGAAGCGAAAGATGCGAAGACTCTTGCTTATGAGAACGCCGTGAATGACGCTGCTACGTTTGTAGTTGACAATACAGAAGCAGCTACGGGTAAAATGCCTGAAGCTGCAGAGGCCAAATACGGATCTAAAATGGTAACGGTTCATGATGCTGCTAGGGGTGCCGGCATAAAAAATGTTGTTGCTGACGAGTATGTAAAAGTAAAGGTTGCAGAAATGCGCAGCAACACCGGTGCTGGTGGCAATAAAAATCCTGATGCTGTTGACCCCGTGGCGGCAAAAGTCAACGACATTGTGGCAAAATACAATGACCTGCGCAATGGTATTAATCTTAATAAGTTCGAAAAAGCGGATCTAAAAACAGAAAGGCCAACAAAAGTACAAGCTGCTATAAATGATTTGGTAAAGAAATTATCGGAAATAAACAGCTTGGATATATCCTCTGAAGACAAAACCAAATACGAAAACCTTATTAACCCGATGATAAAAGATTTTGTAGTGTATAGAGACGCAAGCAGAAAACAACAAGCCGGCAATAACGCGGCTTCTGGTTGGAGCACACACGTCGCAGCAGCTAAGAATAAAGCAGCAACCTTGGACGACAGAAAATTCAAAGAATGGTTAGCGGGTTCTTCCAAAGCAGCTACAGCGATAAGATCATATTTGAAAATATCACCGGAAGATGTTACGGCTGCTGGCTTCAAAATTCTTGATGGCTATCGTAAATCGATAAACAGCATTGTTGTAAAGGAGTAATCTATGTTAACTAAAGAACAAATATCGTCATTGGATGATACAGCGCTTTATAGTGTAGGAGAAAGAAAATTCCAAGCTAAGGAACTTCTTAAAGCTTACAGAAATACTCCTGAAGGACTTAAGGATAGATTTATTCTAGAGAATAAGGGTATATTTAGCTCCTTATTGGAAGAAGATCCTACTGGTCCTAGTGCAACTACTGGATCTTCCCCAGACGCTATAGCTCCTTATATGGGAGAAGGTATTAACACCAAGTTAAAGGATATAGATCTTTCTCAAGAACCTTCTGCCGTAAGAGTATACAATCCTTCTAAGAAGGAACTGAATAAAGGGCTAAAGCGTAATACTTACGACTATTATACTGCTTATACTGGAAATGAATTGAAACCAGAGAATCTGAGCAATTTTGTGGAATCTACACCTATTAAAGGTGGACCCACCGAATATGGATTGCTTAAAGTACTAGACAGACTTCCTGATGAAAAGCCTAAAGCTTATAATATCCGTATAGCCGAAATAGCACGAAATCTTGGTTATGATGTTCCAGATGCTCCAACCCCAGAAGAATATATATCTATCCGTGGACAACTTGCTAAAGATCTTATGGATCAACAGATTCTAGAGAGCCGTAAATTGGCCATGCAAGACTATAGCACCCCAGGAGCTGGAGTACTAGCTAATATGCTTCCTGACGAAATATCAGGGTTTGTGACAGAAACAGTATTTCCAAGGTCTACAGAATCTTTGAAACGTGGTGAAGAAGTAACAGGCAAAGATATAGGATTAGACGCTGCAGAAAATGCTGCTATGTTTATTCCTAATCCAGCTACTGGCCCCATAACTGCAATACCTAAGATAGCGCGAATAGCTTCTAAAGCTGGAGCAGTTACTCAGCCTTTGGCTAAAGGTTTAATGAAGGCTGCTTCAACTGTAGGGAATGCGGCTGTTGTTCCTTTTGCCTTTGAAGGAGCAGATGACATAGCTTACGATGATTTAAACAACCCTCGTGCAGAATTTGATCCTGGCCAGGCTTCTCTTGGTTCTGTTGTTAATGCTGCGGCACCTCAAGCTCTTAAAATAGGCATCGCCGGAGTAAATAGTGCTCTGGGAAGGAAAGTAGCTAAGACAGCGTCTCCTATAGAAAAATATAAAGAATTCCAAGATTT
>Ga0172377_10005161_pt1 | contig 13420 bp, 11 predicted proteins | sample Pumphouse3metaG_FD_119749 | JGI IMG/M metagenome (GOLD analysis project Ga0172377, IMG submission 119749) | Leachate microbial communities from a municipal landfill in Southern Ontario, Canada - Pumphouse #3 metaG | ecosystem: Engineered > Solid waste > Landfill > Unclassified | place: Canada... | reverse complement strand
TATCAAAGCAGTGGTTCACAAATTACAAGATGGAAGACATTCAATATGCTTTATTCGTGGTGATTATGATGTAGAAGAATGTAAATTACAAAAAGTAGTTCAAAGTGAATTATTTGATGCTGACCCAGAATTTTTATTAAAAATGAGTGTTGGTAGTATAGGACCTCTTGGTTTACAAAAAGAAACCAAAGAATATGTGGTAATTTTTGATGAAAGCATCAAAGATGAACACAATATGTGGATAGGAGCGAATCGCAAAGGAATGCACTTATCTGGTTTTGACTATTCTAGGGATATGGAATGGGCACCAGAATTTGTAGATGTCCGCAAGGTTCAGGTAAATGATAAATGCAAATGTGGTAAAGGTATTATATCGTTGAGTAAGGGCGTGGAAATAGGAAATATTTTTCAACTCAATAAAAAATATTCAAAGCCTATGAATATGACTTATTTAAACAAAGACGGAATATCTGCTACCGCCACTATGGGTTGTTACGGTTTGGGTATTTCTAGATGTGTAGCCTCTATTGTAGAAGTTAATCACGATGAGAAAGGACCTATTTGGCCTATTGAAGTTGCACCATATTTGGTACATATTTGTATAACAAACACAAAAAATACAGATATGATGGAAGCAGGCGAAAAACTTCACAATCAATTTGTTGAAAAAAATATTGATGTTATTTTAGATGACCGAAAAGTTTCTACCGGTGTTCAGTTTGCTGATGCTGATTTGATGGGAGCACCTTTCCGTATCGTAATAGGGCGGGACTTTATGAATAGTAATGATGAGTTGCAAGAGAGAATGGTAGAAGTTAGTAGCAAACTATTTAACTTGCAGGAAACTATGCCAATAAACAAAGTATTTGATTTTGTAAAACATTATAAAAAATAAAGTCAGTTTTTTAAAAATAAAATAAGTTGTTGACCATTTATCAAAAATAGGAGGGAAAGATGAAAGATAATCAACTAAGTCAAGAGGAACTCATCAAAAAAGTAGATGAGGCAAATAAAGACAGAAAGCCTGGACAAGCACCTCTTATACCTGTCCAAGTAATTACAAAAAAGAAAAAGGGTGGCGGTTGCGGAACATTTTTTGCAGGCTTTATTTTCTCATTAATTTTTATTGTGGGTTCGTTTGTGGGACTATGTGCATATGTTTACTGGGGCGTTACGATTACACAAATAGAGCAATTATTAGGTGTTCAAACGCCTATTCAAGGTGATATTAGAGATAAATCTATTCGAGAATTAGTTGATTTGGCATTGCAATACAAAGATGATTATGTTCATTTGACTGTTGGTGAAATCGAGACAGTACTAGGTGTTGACTTGCCTGAAACCATACCAGGTACTCATATTAGTATTAGTGATATTTATACAGCCACTATTACTTTAAATAATTCTTCTATTCAAGTGCAAAATGTAGAATTAATGTATGTTATAAATAATACAACAGAGTTTGTTGATGCATTATTACCTGCACTTTATGATATGATTACCATAGGCGACCTTTTGGAAACAGCCCAGTTTGATACTACGGTAGAAGATATGGGATATCCAGGACTTGCTGATGCTATTTATAATGTTGGTACAGAAAGCGTACCAGTTTACAAATCTTTACTGGAATTAAGTATTAGCGAAGCACAAGATGTTTTGGTAAACTATTATGGTAGCGAAAATTTGACCGTTCAAAAAGTGGTTAATGCTCTGGGGTTACAGGAGTTTATTCCTGACCCAGTGAGTGGACAAGTTGACCTTTATTCTGGCATAAGGGATTTGGTGATTACAAATATTTCTGCCGAACAGATTATGAACGGAGTAACAGGTGGATTGCTGGATAGTATCATAGATTTGACCGATTATCCATTTACTCAAACACCTACATTTAAGAGTACAAGTTTATCGGATATGCTAGATTACTTACAAACAGTTCCATTAAATCAATTACTAGATATACCTGATGCAATTACTGCTACAAGTACAGCAACAGACAAATTATTGTACGCAGTGAGAAACTTGACTGTAAACGATGTGCTAGCAGAAGACTTCCTTACTGGAATACTCACTTTGATTGATAGTGCAGATGGTTATCCAAATCTTACCTTGGGTGAACTGATTGATTTTAGTACTATTTCAAATGCTGATATGTTTAGTAATGTATTAATAACTGACTTAATACGCGACCCAACTACAACTTTTAATAATGTTTTAGACAATATTGTTATAGGTGATTTCATTACACTAAGCAGTATTGTCGATACAGATTTCTTTACGAATAACCCAGAATTTAATACTTTGCAGGATACAAAACTAAGTGATTTCCCTGGTGCTGTAAAGGCATTGAAAATGAACCAGATTTTGACGGCTACACAGATTGCCACTGCTGGATTAAATTCTACACAGGCAGGAATGACACTACTAGAATTATTGCAGGCAAATAGTGGAAGCAGTGTAGATACTTTGCTTTCCGCAAGTGTTGTAGATGAAGTGGGCGGATATTTGGTAGCGGTAAGAAATACTACCTCCGCTAATTTTGAAACCACTTTTGATGCACTTTCTATTTTGGAAATTATAGGAACTGAAAATTCCGTAGGAGTTTTGGCAAATCTTGCGACTTTGAATATTGGCGATTTGGCAGATGACCCAGATGTTTTGAATACTGTTTTGGCTGAATTTGGTACACTTAGTGAACTTTGTGGCGGAAATACAACGGGAATCTTCTCAATAATTGGAAGCATAAATATTAGCGACTTAGTAAGTAATCCCGATGCTATTATGAATGCTTTGCAATCTTCCACAACTACACTATCTGCTATGCTTGGATTTACTCCTACAAATTCTCTTATTGGTGCTGTATCTAGCATACAGGTAAAAGATTTGTTTGGTTCTGATGTTGAGGGTGCTATTATGACAGCACTTTGTGGACCTAGTAATGAAAGAACCCTAGCAGACCTTTTGGGTATGACTAGTACAACGGGTATTACACAAATAATTGCTAATATTTCTGTGGCTGACTTATTGGGCAGTAATCCAGAATTGGCTTTTCAAAACGCATTGCAAAATGCCACCACGGTAACTTTGGCTGACTTGTTTGATAATACTGATAACAATGCCTTGATGAATATCATAGGTACATTAAGTGTTGCAGATTTGTTTGGTACAAATCCTGGTGCAAAAATTTATGCTGCTTTGGGTACGAGTACTACCACTTTGTATGACTTTATAGGTGCAAGTGGTGCTACTGGAATGGCAGGAACAATTTTGACACAACTAACACTAGCCGATTTGTTTAGTGATACCGCAGATATTACAACAACTATGGACAATATTGTAAACGGTTTATTACTTAGTCAGATTTTTGATACAAGCACTATGAGTACAGATAGCATTTTGTATATTATAATGACAAAATCAGGGAATGAAAACTTAACTGTTTCAGGGCTGGAAGGTGCTGTTAGTTCTATGACATTAAGAGATATTATAGGTACTCCAACAACCGGATTTTTGGCTTTGCCAGGCGTAAATCTAGATGTAACAGTTGGTAATTTTGATGATGCTTTAAGTTCGGTAAATATTCAAACAGTAGATATAGAAACTTTAATAAACTTGGGTCTGTTTGCAGTTCCATCAGGTACTACGGCTTCACAATGGGCAGGTATTACCTTGGAAACAGTTATTGAATATTACTATATTTCGCACGGGTTATAAAATTTAAAAAAATTAATTCAAATACTAAGTAGTTAATTAATTTATTATTTCCAAAAGTTTAGGGGGTACAATGGAGAAACAAAAAGAAGATGTGGTTACTATTAAGTCATCAAACAAAAAAAATACAAATAAAAGTGTCAAATCTAATAAAAAAATTGAAACCAAAAATATAGCAAACAAAGATAATAAAGTTGTTGTTATAACAGGCGTTACCAGTGGAATGGGGAATGAAGTAACCAAAAGATTAATGGAAAAAGGTGGATACACTATTATTGGTACTTGCCGTATTCTTCTTTCCAAAAGCATTAATGAAATGGCATCTTGGAATGAAAAATATACAAAATCAGATTTGCACTTAGCAATAGGCGACTTAACTGAAATGGCACAAGTTCGCAACTTGTTTTATAATATCAAAATAAAATTGCAAAAATTAGGTTTTGATAGAATTGATATACTATATCTAAATGCTGGGCAAATGTTGCAAAAAATAGATATGTCTTCTGAAAATAATGAATTACAATGGGCTTCCAACTATTTGGCTAATGTATTATTAATAGAATTATTACTCCCACTTCTTCGTAATAGTAAAGATGCAAGAATTATTTTGACAACTTGCGATAAAGCACTAAAAACAAAATTGAACTGGGACATTATAAACAATCCAAAAAAATATTCCGCAACTGCTCTGTATAATCAATCAAAGTTGGCTGAATTAATGTTTGCACTAGAATTTGATTATAGACATCTTGATGAAAAAAATATAAGAACATTTGTAGTTAATCCGGGCAGAGTTCGAACCAACTTGGGTCTAAGATACACAACAGGCTTTCAAAGATTTTTGTGTAATTTGCGAAATTTACGAGCCTGTTCAGTAGAAGAGGGTATTGCTTCTGTTATGTATTTAATAGAAGCACCTAATCTTCCTAGTAGGGTGGTTTATTATAAAAACATGTGTCCAAAAATGCCTAGCAATTACGCTTTGGATTTATGTAATCGTGAAGAACTTTACAAATCATCTTTTAGAATACTAAACTTACCTTTGGAAAGTCCTCAAGACTTGGAAGAATAAATTTTATAAAAAATATGTAGTTTAAATACTACATATTTTTGTTTTTATTAATAATTAGAATTTTTATAAAAAATAAAAAAGCCATAAAATTTTGGCTTTTTATATTATTTTGTTGCGTTTTGCTGTGCGATGTATCTTGAACCCTCAATAATAATACTAAGTTTTCTAGATAATTTTTGCCTAGCATCTTCAATAGATTGATGCCCAACACTTAGGTCAATCAAAGCGGTAACCATCATAGCAAACAAGATTTCTTTTGTTAGACTAATTCTTTCTTCCATTGATTCATCAACTTTGTATCCCATTTGAATGACGGTATCTCGCAGTCTTTTTTTGACTTCTACATCAAAATTTATAAAACTATTTGCAAATAATTCTTGAACATTTGTGGTCATATTTCCACTTATTTTTTCAAATAGACTTTGTTCAAATGATGATAAATGTGAGAAATAATCAAAAACCTGCATTATTACATCACTGGTATCCGTTGCGTGAGTATAAATATTGAGTAAATCGTTACGAATTCTATCTTTGTGTGCATCAATTACAGCACAAAAAACATCTTCCTTATCTTTAAAGTAAAGGTAAAAACTCCCTCTACTGATACTTGCTTCATCGGCAATTTTGCTTATACTAATTTCATTGTAATCACGAATTGCAAATTCACGGCTTGCGGCTCTTAATATATAATCTTTTTTATCTTGTTTCAATCTGTTAAATTTATCTGTTGGCATTTTAATTTCCTCCTTGTAGTTATACAATTATACAACTGTACAAAGAGATAATACCACAGAATTATACAGGTGTCAAATATTTTATAATGACTTTTATAAAAAATTTTGAAAGAATAAAAAATTAAATTTTTTCATAAGTAGTAAAAGTTGTTTCTGCGTTATCGCAGTTTGAAATAGTAGTACTTTCTGCACCAAAATCTTTTGAGTTTAATACAATAGATTCATTTCGTTGTAAAGTCATAAGAACTTTTGTACGACTATTTTCAAATTTTTCAGGAAACTGGCTATCTTTCAAATATTGCTCTTTTGCCCATTTATCTGCTTCATTTAGTCCTTTAAAAGCACATTCTTTTGTTATATATCCTACATTGTTTCTATTTAGTTCTTCAAATCTATCTAAACCTTTTTTCCTATATGGACTTAGTTTATAATGATAGTTTATGAAATCGTTTTCGGCATTTTGTAATATAGTATTGATTTGTTTTAGCGTTGCCATATTTGTTTTGTGTTTGTTTTGAAAGTATGTAATTTTTGGAGTAATAAAAGTTGTAATGTATTTATAATCAACACAAGGCATATAGACAAAAGCAGAACCTCTTGTTTCATAATATTTCGAACACAACGACAAAAAATATTTATCCATAGGATAAATTTTTTCTTTTTGTTGCTTTACTTCTGTCATAATTTCTCCTTTATAAATCTTTTAGAGATTCGCTAATAGGTTCAAGTTCCACATTGTCAAAAATAGGGTCTTCTTCCTCATCATTTACATTAAAAGGAACTGCATCGATATCTAATGGGTCGGTATTTGGTCTAGGTGTTTCAAAGACTTCATCATTCACTTTTGTTTCTTTCAAGTCCTCATCTTTTACACTTTCATAAGCATCGTGAAACTTCTTTGGTAGAGGCGGTTCAGTGCCCACTAGACTTGCTTTGTTAGCGTCTTCTGGCAGATTTGAGAATGTTGTAGTTTCACCGTCCCAACGCAGTCTAATTGTACCTTTTTCACCGTTACGGTGCTTTTCTATAATTAACTCGGCTATTCCTTCTTCTCTGTCTTTTTCTTCTATATCTTTGTAATCTTCGGATTTGTAAATAAACATAACAATATCAGCATCTTGCTCAATACTACCACTTTCACGCAGGTCGGATAAAACTGGTCTATGGTCTTTTCTGCCTTCTACCGCACGGTTTAACTGTGATAGTACAAGTACAGGAATATTCAATTCCTTTGCTAAAATCTTTAAACTACGGGAAATTTCGCTAATTTCTTGTTGGCGGTCATTTACTTTTGTACCACTACGCATCAATCCAAGGTAGTCAATAGCAACAAAAGATAAACCACGACTTGCGTCGTTTTTGAGCCTACGACACTTTGATAAAATTTGGGCAGGGGTATTTATAGCAGAGTCATCTACATAAATAGGTGCATCGGCAAGTAAACTAATTGCCTGACGAAAACGCCTTTGTTCGTTTATATCTAATTCGCCACGCACAACTTTTTTCATACTTACCTTACCGACACTACAAGCCATACGGCGTGCAAGTTGTACTCGTGGCATTTCAAGTGAAAATACTGCACAAGGTTTTTTGCTTTGCAGAGCAATATTTTCTACGATGTTCATAGCAAGAGATGTTTTACCTACACCGGGACGGGCTGCCAACTGAATGACATCACCATTTTGGAAACCATTTGTAATCAAATCAAGTCCCGCAAGTCCTGTAACTAAGCCTCGTTTTGAGCCTGGATTTTGGAAACTTTCGTCAAATTCACCCAACACATCAGTTAGGCTTTCACGGATATGTTCCAGGTTGCTACTGCTAGATTTTTTTGAAATATCATAAATATATGCTTCGGCATTTGATAATGTATCATCTTTATCATCGGAGGAATAAGATTCATCAATAATTTTGCCACCCGCATTGATAAGTTGCCTTAGGATACTATCTTGTTTTACTATATCCATATAGTAAGAAAAGTTGGTAGCACTAGGTATGACATTAGTCAATTTCGCTATATAACTTACTCCACCTATGCTATCGAGTAAACCCTTTTTTTCAAGTTCGTTTGTAAGTGTAAGGTGGTCAATAACCGTATTATTTTTATGGGAAAATAATGTTTGCATAGCTTCAAAAATAATTTGGTGTTCCTTTGCATAAAAGTCATCACTTTTCAACTCATTTAAAACAACCAATGGTGCATCTGCACTTATCAAAATAGAGCCAAGCACGGCTTCTTCGGCTTCATAATTAAAAGGTAATTTTCGTGCTAATTTGTTATTTTCATTAGTCTTTACCATTCTTACTCTCCCTTAGTTTTCTTTTCGTTTTTTTCTGTTTTTTGCTTTGCTAAAAATTCCTCACGCTTTTTTGCTATGTTTGCTTTGTGTTTTTCTTTTATAACAACAGCAATGCAAAACCCTGCAATAAGTAAAGCGGTATCTAATATAATCAAAACTGTCATTGATACTAATTTGTTCAACAAAAAGTTTACAGCAATCAAAACAGGTATTGATACAATTAGCATAATACCAAATAATTTTGCATAAGCGGTGTAATCATTGTGAGTCATAATAATTCCCCCGAAGTTTTTATGTTTAAATTTTGTAAAATTCCGTTAGATTTGTCAATAATTTTTTCAAGTAAAATTTAGTTATTAGAGATTTTAACATATTTTTGGGGAAATTGCTATATATAGAGCCAAAATTTTTGTATTTTCGCTGAATTTTGTAAAATTAAACAGGGCTTGCCTTGACAATAAAATAGGTTTAGAGTAAAATTATGGCATAATGAAACTAAAAGAGAGAGGTGAAAAATGATGTTACACTGGGCTGATGAAATTGCAAGAAGTGTTGTAGCAAAAAATCCTAATGCCACTTTATATACTTGTGCTAGCGGTATTAGTCCTTCCGGTCCTGTTCATATGGGAAACCTTAGAGAAATTATCACTACATTTTTTGTAGCCAAGGGCTTGCGTGATTTAGGTAAAAAAGTCCGCTTTATATATAGTTGGGACGAGTATGACAGATTGCGAAAAGTTCCCGCAGGAGTAAACCCTGATTTTGCAAAATATATCGGTGTGCCATATTCACAAGTTCCAGACCCTTTTGGTTGCCACGCAAGTTATGCGGAGCATTTTGAAGCACCTGTTGTAGAGGCTTTAAAAGAATTAGGAATAGATGTAGAGTATATTCACCAGGCAAAACGCTATACAAATGGCGACTATGCTGAAGGTATAATGGAAGCGTTAAAAAAACGCAAACAAATTTATGATATTCAATACAGGTTCAAGACACAGGAAGCAAAAGATGAGGATAGAGAAAAATATTATCCTATTGAAATTTATTGTGAGAAATGTGGAAAAGATACTACTCACATTACAGGGCAAAACGAAGATTGCAGTGTATTAGACTACACCTGTCAATGCGGTTTTGAGGGTAAAATAGATTTACACAAACAATTTCATTGCAAGTTGCCTTGGAAAGTTGACTGGCCTATGAGGTGGCGTGAAGAAAAAGTATTGTTTGAGCCAGGAGGACGAGATCATTCTAGCGAGGGCGGTAGTTATCAAGTATCAAGCGTTATTGCAAAAGAAATTTTTAATATTGAGCCTCCATATTATCAAATGTATGACTTTATTAATTTGAAAGGGCAAACCAAAAAAATTAGTAGTAGTGCAGGGACTTCAATGTTACCAGAAATAATGTTAAAAGTTTATTCACCTGAAATTATTTTATGGATGTACACCAGATTTGTGCCAGAAAAAGCCTTTGACTTGGCTCTTGACCAAGATGTTTTGCGAATGTATCACGAGTTTGACAGAATGTATGCAAAATACAAAGATGGTTCAGCAACTGACATAGAAAAGCGTATTATGGAATTGTCGCTTGCAGGTCGACCTGCAAACTTTGAGCCAGTGTCGGCTAGTTTAATTGCCTCCTTTGCTCCTATTGTAAATTTTGATTTGGATATGCTTGTTGATTTAATGAACAAGTGTGGTGAAAAAGTTACAAAAGAGAGAGTCGAGGACAGATTTTATAGAATTAAATACTGGATGGAAAATTACTGTCCAGAAGAAATTGTCAAATTGTTAGACAAGCGTAATGATGAATTTTATAGCAATCTAAACGATGAAGAAAAAGGTTGGATAAAGACACTTGTTACAGAAATGAAATCAAAAGATATGACATTAACAGAAATGCAAACTTTGCTTTATGAGATTCCAAAACTTGACGGAGAGGAAAACAAGCAAAGACAAAAAAGATTTTTTGAAGTAGTCTACAATCTGTTATTAGGGAAAACAAAAGGACCTAGATTATACTTATTCTTAGCGGCTGTTGATAAAAACAGTTTAATAAAATTATTGGAGTTTTAATATGATAGACATAAATTTACTAAGGAATGACCCGCAATATGTTGCGAATGCTTTATTGAAAAAAGACTGTACCATTGATATGGAAATGTTGTTGCAACTAGACAAAAACAAGCGTAAAATCATAATGGATTTGGAAAAAATGAAATTTGACCGCAATAGATGTTCAGCAGAAGTTTGCCAGTTGAAACGAGAAGGTGAGTCTTTTGAAGAAATGATTGAAAACAACAAAAAACTCGGTGAAGAAATAAAAGCGAAAGAAGCGGAGTTGGAAATCGTTACAGATAAATTCAACAAGATTTTTTATGCTTTGCCAAACCTGCCAGATGATGATTTGGTAGCAGGCGGGAAAGAAAACAATGAGCCTGTTTACACTTTTGGAACAAAGCCACACTTTCATTTTTCTCCAAAATCTCATGTTGATTTGTGTACCAGTCTAAATTTAATAGATTATGAGCGTGCTGCAAAATTGAGTGGTAACGGATTTTGGATTTATACAGGTTTGGGTGCACAACTAGAATGGGCTTTATTAAATTTCTTTATTTCAGAACATATAAAAGATGGTTATCAATTTATTTTGCCACCTGAAATGTTAAATAAAGAATGTGGTTTTGGTAGTGGACAATTCCCAAAATTTGCTGATGAAGTTTATTATGTAAACAAGTTTAATGGTGAAAAAACAGAGCAGTTTTTATTGCCTACTGCTGAATCTGCTTTGGTAAACTTGTTTGCTGGTGAAATAATTGCTGAAAAGGATTTGCCAAAAAAATTATTTGCATATAGTCCTTGTTTCCGTTTGGAAGCGGGTAGTTATAGAGCGGGTGAGCGTGGAATGATTCGTGGACACCAGTTTAATAAAGTGGAAATGGTTGCTTATACAAAACCAAAAGATGCTAATAAAATGTTTGATGAAATGGTAAATAAAGCAAAGCGTTTGATGGAAAAATTAGGGCTACATTATCAAGTCAGCAAGTTGGCTGCTGGTGATGTAAGTGATACAATGACTCGTACTTATGACATAGAGGTATGGATACCAAGTATGAGTATTTACAAGGAAGTTAGTAGTGTAAGTAATGGCAGAGCATATCAAGCACGCCGTAGCAACACTCGTTATAGGGACAGTGAGGGCAAGACCGATTTTGTAAATATTTTAAACGGTTCTGGGCTTGCTACTTCTAGAATTTTACCTGCGATTGTTGAGCAATTTCAAACCCCAGATGGCGGGGTAATAATCCCCGAAGTTCTAAGACCATTTATGAATGGCTTGGAAGAAATTAAACCGATAAATAAATAATTGAGAAAATGATACTAAAAAGTGGTATCATTTTTTTATTTCATAAACTTTAATTTGAACAAAACATTTTATTTTTGTTTAAATTTGTCTAATATATTTGGTAAAAATGTAAAAATGTGCTAGACTAATCTATGGAGGATATGTGATGCTTGCAGATGAGATAGAAAAATATTTAGAAAAAAAAGTTAAACAGGCTTATAGAAAAATAAAAGGGAAAAAAGTAATTGTATTAGCCAAAGGGAATAATGATTTGGTTACAAGTGATGACTTGGAGATTGAAAAATTTTTAATAGAAAAATTCAATAAAGATTACCCTCTTGCGCATATTGTGTCGGAAGAAACAAACCCACAACAAAAAGTTGGTAAAGAACCTTGTTTTGTTATAGACCCAATAGATGGTACTGTAAATTTTTGTCAGGGATTTGATGCTTGGGGGATACAGGTTGCGTATTGTGAAGATGGCGAACCTATTTCCAGTGTAATATATCAACCTATACGCAAAAAGTTGTATTCATCGAGTAAAGGGAATGGAGTCAAACTGAATGGTAAAAAAATTGAACCTATAATATTTGACCACAAAAAAAGTATTTTTTTGGTTGAAAGTAGTCAATTTGATGAATTAGAAAGAAATCTAAAAAATGAAATGAAAATGGATGTACCTTCATTTCGTAGAATAGGGGCTTCTAGTATTTCTTTGCCTTTTTTGGCAAATGGGAATGTGTTAGGAGTGCTTCAAGTCTTTCCTCAAAAGCCGTGGGATTTATTGCCAGGACTATTGATGTGTAGAGAAATGGGGTGTATAGAAAAATATGCACAAGACTATATGTTAATATATCGTGGACAGGAAGTAAAAGATACTTTTATTCCTATAATCGATAAGATAGTAAAATGGAGAAAAGACTTGTATAAATAGTCTTTTTTCTTTTATAAATTTAAAGTTTTGGAATAAGTTAAATATTTTGTTTTGGAATTAAGTAATTTATATCAAAACAATGAAAAAATGTATTGACTTATAACTTTTAATATGTTAGACTATTGACACACTCGAAAAAGAGTGATTTTTTTGTTAAAGAGGTAAAAGAATGCGTACAGGTATAACACTAGCATGTACTGAATGCAAAGAGCGTAATTATACAACACAAAAGAACAAGAAAAACGATCCAGATCGTATGGAAGTAAAGAAATATTGTTCTCGTTGTAGAAAACACACAGTACACAAGGAAAGTAAATAAGATTTTAGTGTAAAGCACACTAGGAGGCAAAATGTCTAATTCAAAATCAAAGAAGAAGAAGAGTAACCCTACTGAACGTAGAGGTTCAAACAAAACTTTTAAACCTTCAAAGAATTTTACACAAACAACAAACACGAAGGCAGAAGAAGTTGTTGCGGAGGCTGATGCAGTTAATGTAGAAGTAACTCCAAGTGAGGTAGAGGAAAATACGCAACAAAATGTAGAAGTTACTACGAATGAAGTCGTAGCAACAGAGGCTACTTTGACTAAAACACAAATCAAAGCACAAAAACAGGCATTAAAAGATGCTGAAACAAAAGCCAAACTAGATGAAAAAGCCAAGGCTAAAACCAAAGATACCAAGAAGCCAGTTAGGGAAAAGAAACCTTTTGGACACACTTTTAAGGAAACTGCAAGTGAGTTAAAAAAAGTATCTTGGCCAACTATTGGTGAAACATTAAAAAAGACAGGAGTAGTAATTGCTGTCGTTTTATTCTTTAGTATAGTTCTTTTTGGTGTTGATAGATTGTTTGCTTGGCTGTACAGTTTGTTTACAGCAGGTATATAATGCTAACAATGGAGTGGAAATATGGCACAAAATAAATTTATTAGTACAGAGCCAAAATGGTATGTTTTGCACACTTTTTCTGGATACGAAGCAGTAGCCAAGGAAAATCTGGAACAGGTAGTTGAAAATGGTAACTTGCAAAATCGTATTTTTGAAATAATGATTCCAACAGAAGATGTTATTGAGGAAACCGAATCAGGCAAGCGTAAAATTGTCAACAGAAAATCTATGCCTTGTTATATCTTTATAAAGATGATTTATGGAGATGATATTTGGCATACTATTACTCATACCAGAGGAATTACAGGTTTTGTTGGACCAAAGGGACGACCTTTGCCTCTTACAGATGAGGAAATCCGTAAAATGCACCTTGAAAAAATTGCAGTGGACTTTTCTTTGGAAGTGGGAGATGAGGTGCAAATCTTGTCTGGTGCTTTGGC
>Ga0172377_10005159_pt1 | contig 13422 bp, 14 predicted proteins | sample Pumphouse3metaG_FD_119749 | JGI IMG/M metagenome (GOLD analysis project Ga0172377, IMG submission 119749) | Leachate microbial communities from a municipal landfill in Southern Ontario, Canada - Pumphouse #3 metaG | ecosystem: Engineered > Solid waste > Landfill > Unclassified | place: Canada... | reverse complement strand
TCATGACGAGTGCGAGTTCCTGAGCATGCGGAGGAACGCCCGCGAAGATGAGTGGCGGACTCACGCCTTCTCCCCTGCACGTGTACTTCTGCGGGATCTCAGCGCCGTTTGCGAACGCGGGACTCTCGATGGTCATGGCAGCAGCGGAAGGAGACGGAACGGATGGGGAAGAGGAAGTTGTGCACGCACCGAGGAGCGCGCCTGCGAAGAGAAGAACATGAAGAGACTTCATGACAACGAGCTATGGTACGCCTGTGAGGATGAACCGGTAGGGCTTCAGAGCCCATTCCTCCGCGTACGCAACGCCGATGCGCGGCATCCGGCGGAGAGCCTTGGCGGGAACGCGCAGGCCGCAGTCCTCCACCCAGAGTCCACTTGCACGCACGGCTCTCCTGCAATTCAGTGCACCGTCGATCCGCAGCGCCTTGGTGAGCTTCGCCGGTCCGTTCCATGCACCCGCGCCGCGGATGAGGACAGCGGACGGGTAACCTTCCTCTTCTGTTACAACATTGAGCATCCAGTGCATGCCGTACACGAAGTACACGTACCAGACTCCCGCGGGACCGAACATCACGGCGTTGCGCTTCGTCTTGCCTCGATGTGCATGACATGCCTTGTCCTTGGGTCCGGTGTACGCCTCCACTTCGGTGATCAAAACACGCACCGTCTTTCGTCCCATCCTGCGGACGAGCGTCTTGCCCAGAAGCTCACGGGCGACCGTGAGCGCGGGACGGTCGAAGAACGATGCCGGAAGCACGCGGGACATGGTTCGATAGTACTCTGTGGTCGGGGCGGCGCGACTCGAACGCGCGACCTCCTGCTCCCAAAGCAGGCACTCTAGCCAACTGAGCTACGCCCCGAGGCTCTGAGAGGATACACTGGAAATGGACGCAACGCACTGATCGCACCTATGACCGCAAGTACCGTTTTCATCTTCCACGGCGTCGGGGGTCACTCCCGGGAAAACTGGTTCCCGTGGCTTGCGGCCGAACTCACCAAAAAAGACTTCACGACCATCGTCCCCGATTTTCCACACGCAGACCATCCTGTGCTTGCGGAGTGGTTGGATCACTTCCAACAGTTCGAGTCACAATTGGATGAGCGGACCATCTTCGTCGGACACAGTCTGGGCAGCGCGTTTGCACTGCGCCTGCTCGAACGTATGCGGCAACCGATACACGCGTGCATCCTCGTCGCACCGGTCTGGGGAGTGATGGGGAATGCGTTCGATCCGGTGATGCGCACCTTCACGGAGTCTCCCTACGATTGGAAAACGATCCAGCGGAACGCGGAGCATTTCTCTGTCATCCATGCTGATAACGATCCCTACATCCTGCTCACCAAATCGGAAGAATTGGCGCGAAACCTCGGCGTCGATGTGACGCTTGTGCCGGGAGGCGGGCATCTCAATACGACTGCGGGATTCGCTAAGTTCCCACTCCTCTTGGAGCACATCACCGCTCTTCGGTGAACCGTCGCGCATAGTCAGCTTTCTGGAAATCCGTGCCGGTCCGCAGTTTCTCCTTCTCCTGCCGCTGAATCTGATCCTCGCGGTCCCACTGCACTTTCTTCGCGCACCAGTTGCTGAAGCGCTGCGCGTTGAACACGAGCTTGCCTTTGCTCAAACACCAGTCGATGCAACGATCCGCCTCGGCGGTCATGCCCTGTACGCGGCCGTAATAGCGGTGCACGGTCAGATAGAAGTGTTTCGGCTCGCACTTCAGACACTTCAATCCCACGAGCGCACAGGCATCTTTGATATGCTCTGAGAGCTTCTCCGCCAGGCTGATCTCGGCACTCGATAATTCGATGGGCATACGACCGGACAATGGTAGGCAAAGCCCTCATGTGAAACAAGCTTCGCGGCACGTTAGTGCTCTGATACACCATGATGCCAATGTCCATTATTCCGCTTTGTTTCCTCACTGTGAACAAGTGACAATGTGCTGCGGGGCAGTACAATCCATGATTAATACGTTCCCCCACACTCCCATGAAGCGTCTGCTCTCATCCTTCTTCCTCACGGCTCTCCTCTCGACCCTCACCCTGCCCGCACTCGCGGCGACCTTCAAAACGGGTGAGACGGTCAAGGTGACGACGCCCATGAATGACAATGCATACGTCGTGGGAAGTCAGGTGACTGTGGAACAGCCGGTCCTGAAAGATCTGGTGATCGTGGGTGGAACCGTACTCGTCAAAACGAATGTGCGTGAGGATCTGCTGGCTGCAGGCGGCACGGTATTCGTGCAGGGCAACATCGGCGGTGATGTCCGCATCGCGGGAGGCAATCTGGTGATCAGCGGGGATATTGGCGGGGACCTCCTCGCCGGCGGCGGCACCGTGACGCTACTGGGCGGTTCTTCCGTGAAGGGCGACGTGGTAATCGCCGGAGGGGACCTCAATCTGGACGGAACGGTGGCGGGCGATGTGCAGGTGCGCGGCGGCGTGGTCCGTCTGGGCAGTGTCGTGAAGGGTGATCTCGACATGCAGGCGGAGGACATCAGCATCTCCGGTTCCGTGGATGGTTCCGCGCTGCTCGCGGCGAAGAGCATCACCATCGACCCGAATGCCAAACTCATGCGCAACCTGACATTCTGGAGCGCAGGCGGCGAACAGGCTCTGGACAGTGCGGATGCACAGGTCCGCGGTGACATCATCTTCGATCCCAGTCTGGGACAGGGAGAGGGCAGACAGAACAGAAATGCGGAGAAAATGGTGGGTGCCGGCATTCTGGTTGCCATCATCGGCGCAGGCGGATTCTTCCTCCTGTCCGCCATCCTCATCATTCTGCTCCTGGTTCTCCTCACGAAGACCTTCTTCGTCGATAGCGCGCGCTTCCTTGCCAAGAAGACGTGGCCGAGCTTCCTCTACGGATTCCTCTTCTTCGCTGCAACTCCCGTGGTGGCTTTCCTCTTCTTCATCTCCATCATCGGCATTCCGATCGCGCTCTTCATCACCTGCCTGTATGTGTTCGCCATCGTATTCGCCAATCCCATTACGGCGATCGTGCTGGCGCGCACCGTGGAACTCAGACGTGGAGCCAAGTGGGGCAAGCCCATGGTGATCCTCGTGAGCGTGCTCTTCTACCTCGTCCTCAAAATCGTGCACTTCATCCCGATCGTCGGCTGGATGATCTGCCTGATCACGGTGCTCTTCGCCTACGGCGCACTCTTCGCTACCAAGTGGTCGAAGATGCAGAAGGTACGGTAATGCACGGGATGGCCACCTACGGTGTCCCTCCCATGAACCCACCCTTCCCTGAGCGGTTGCGCTCCACCCCGCAGCAAGTGCGGGGTTCGCGCATTGTTTCACGATCGGAAGGAGCTCCTTCCTCCTTTCGGTTTGCTTTCCCAACAGATCTCCGGAATCAACGGGAAGACACCACACGAATATGGTGCAGAGCGATCCCCGCGGCCACCGAAACATTGAGCGATTCCTTCTTGCCGTGCATCGGAATGTGCACGACGGCATCGGAGAGACACAGAAGCTCCTTCGGAACGCCCAAAACCTCGTGGCCGACAATCAGACACACCTGTGATGGCGGCTCAAAATCTTTAAGATCGATCGCTCCCCTCGCCTGCTCCAAGGCAACGATCGTGAACCCCTGCTTCTTCAATTCTGCGATCACCTGCGCGGGATCATCCGCTTGCTCCCACGGCACGAATTCCTCGGCCCCGAGCGCCGTCTTGCTGATCTCCCGTCGCGGAGGGGTGGCCGTATACCCCGTGAGGAAGATCTTCTCGACCGCAAAGGAATCCGCCGTCCGGAAGAGCGATCCTACGTTCCAGAGGGAACGGATGTTATGCGCGAGGAGGATGATCTTGCGATCCATCGTGGCGTAGAATACACGCGTGCCGACGTTTGCTCCTCCTTCGGATTTTCAACCGGGAACCATCGAACGGATTTTAAGAGAAAGTTATGTATCCATTCGGCCTAATCTCTCAGATCGTGACTGGAAGAAGCTCATGGAGCATTTCCATGATTTCGAGCAGGAAGTGGCCACTCATCCGGAAATCGCCCGTTGCACGTTCCTCACCGTCGAGGAGGGTCTGCCCATCGGGCTGGGCGCGTATGATCCGCGAAAATCCGAAATGGGCATCATCGGCGACAACGTCATCCTGCCTTCCGCGCGCGGCAAGGGATACGGAAAGCTCCAGTTACAGGAGATCCTGCGGCAGCTGAAAGTGAAAGGCGTGCATCACGTACGCGTCTCGACGGGCGATCACCCGTTTTTCCTCTCCGCGCAGAAAAACTACCAGTCCGCGGGCTTCAGAGAAACACGCAGATTCGTTGATCCGAAATGGGGATTTCCGCAGATCGAGTACGAGATGGAGTTAACCTCTCCCCCTACCCACCTCTCCACATGAGAGGGGGAATGTATGTTTTTGTGGTTGTTTTCACTGTTTTGTGCTCCCCTTCCTCTCGTGGAGGAAGGGGTCAGGGGGATGGAGGTTATCATGCAAGTCGTTCCAGCGTGCTCGCGTGCGGGTTGGCGAAGACCTCCAGCACTTCCCGTTTCTGTAGCGCCCCTTCGGCGACCCCGCGACAGATGTAACACACACCTGTCTCGCTCCCCTGCCCCAGTGCCGCCCCGCCCGTATCCGGCTCATCGCGCTTGAGGAGCGTCACGGCACCGGCCAACGGCGACTGCTGCACGGGCACCAGTTTCTTTCCGGCAATATCCCACCGGTAGAATGACCCGTCCCGGCGCACCAACGCCGTCTCTTTGTTGGGATTGAAGAATGATAGGCGCGAGAGAAGGGTCTCCGCCTTCGCAATTCCCGGCGCGACGTACTTGAGCTGCGTGAGTGTAAGACCCGGGATGACGCGATGCGCCGCCTGCTCCACCGTGCGCTCCTCGTTATTGGTGATGATCGTGCCAATGAAGATCTCCGTTCCCTTCGCCGCTCTCAAAGGAATCTCCCACCTCTCTGCCTTCTCTGCCCTCTCTGCCTTCATTCCCCTCTCTGCCTTTCCTGCCCTCTCTGCCCTCTCTCCCCTCTTCTCCTCAATCCACCGCTTCATGGATGCGAAGTACGGCAGACCATTCTCTGTCCGCTCCGGATGCGGCATCAGTGCCACCACATTCCCGCGAGGATTGCAGATGCCTGCGGCGGCGAATTCCGATCCGTTCGGATTGAACTCTACAGTGGGGGCGACCTTCCCTTCGCTGTTGCAATACGAGAATGCAATCTGATCGTGATCCATCAGCTCTTTGAACAAAGCACGATCCTTGGTCGTGAAGCGCCCCTCACCATGCGCGATCGGCAGGTGCATCACTCCATCCCAATCGGATGTCGCGCAACGGTCGCGCTTGCAGGTCGGCGTGATCCAGACCCACTCATTGATGAATCCCACGGCTTCACTGCCGAGTGCACTGCGCGCCAAACTCATCCGAAGTCCGTGATCCAGAGGAATGAGCCCGCTCTCGACCAGGATCTGCGCGCCATTGCAGTTGCCGATGATCACCTTGCCCCGCTCGTTCTCCTCGTGGAGGAACGCGAGCAGCGGATCGCGCGCCGCCACCATGCCGGACCTGCCGCGATCTTCGTAACTAAATCCACCGGGGATGAAGTACCCGTCGATACCTGCGAGCTTCTCTCTGGAATCGTTCCACTTGAAGAACACCGCCTCCATGCCGGCCAGCTTCACCGCACGCAGACTTTCGACTTCACAGTTGTTGCCGGGGAAGGACAGGACGGCGATGCGGGGAGCTTTGGTCACGATCGCATTGTAACAGGGATGCCCAATTTCAAAAAAACACACAACACACAAAACCGGTTGGAAAGGTGGGATGGGAGGGAGGAAAACCCGCGGGTTTTCCTCCCAGCTTGGGTTAGGAGGGTTAAGGGAGGTGTCGGGGGGCCTAAGGGAACCGAACAAGGTTCCCTTGGTCCCCTGACGAAAGAAACAGATCCATTCGATCTCAACGAGGAAAGGATCCCTCGAACACCTCCATACATTTCTGTACACTAGAACTCGTAGCCCCCGTAGCTCAGTGGATAGAGCAGTGGGTTTCTAACCCATTGGCCGTAGGTTCGATTCCTACCGGGGGTACCACTTTCTCTGAACTCCTCTTCCGTCCGTCCCCTCCTCCCGCTACACTGATCACCACAATGAAGTACAAGCGCATTATGCTCAAGATCTCAGGCGAGGCGCTCGCCGGGGACCGCAATTTCGGTATAGAACACAAGACCCTGCAGAAGATCGCCAAGCGCATCGCCGAGGTCGCCAAGAAAGATATCGAGATCGCCGTCGTCATTGGCGGCGGGAACATCTGGAGGTGGCGCGATACGCAGGAGAGCGGCATCGAACGAACTTCCAGCGACGCCATGGGCATGCTCGCAACCGTCATGAACGCCGTCGCACTGCAGTCAGCCTTGGAATCGCTGGGCTGCTACACGCGCGTGCTCTCGGCCGTGGATATCCCGCAACTCGCCGAGCCCTACATCCGCCGCCGCGCCGTGCGTCACCTCGAAAAAGGCCGCATCGTCATCTGCGCGGGCGGCACCGGCAACCCCTACTTCACCACCGATTCCGCCGCGGCCCTGCGCGCACTGGAACTGGGCTGCCACATTCTCCTCAAAGGCACGAACGTCAAAGGCGTGTACGACAAGGATCCACGCAAGTCCAAGAACGCCAAGCTCTTCTCTGAACTCACCTACCAGCAGGCCATCGAACAGCACCTGAACGTGATGGACCAAGCCGCCTTCTCGCTCTGCGCGGACGCGAACCTCCCCATCCGCGTCTTCGACTTCGATGTGGAGGGCAACTTGCTCAAGGCCGCAATGGGTGAGAAGATCGGCACCCTCGTCCACCGCTGATTTCCTCCCTAGCCCTAGCCCTATCCCCTCCCCCCTCATCGCATGCCCTCACCGCGTGTCGCCGCCTTCAGTGTAGAAACCGAAAAAGTGCTCAAGTTTCTGCAGACGGAATTCAGCAAGCTGCAGACCGGACGCGCTTCAGCAGCGCTCGTGGAACATCTGGAAGTGGAGGCCTACGGTCACCGGCAGCAGCTCAAGACCCTCGCAGGCATCACAGTGCAGGACGCGCGTTCCATCGTCATCCAGCCATGGGACCGCTCCATCCTCGCCAATGTGGAAAAGGCTCTGCAGACGGCCAATCTGGGCACAGCACCGGTGAATGACGGACAGGTGCTGCGTATCAATCTGCCCCCCATGACGGAGGAGCGCCGCAAGGAACTCACCAAAGTCGTGCAGAAACTCTCCGAAGAAGCCAAGATCACGCTCCGCCAGCACCGGCAGGCTGTCTTGGACAAGATCAAGACCGAGGAGAAGGATGAAGACGCCCGCTTCACCCAGCAGGATGAACTCCAGAAGCTCGTGGACAAGGCGAACGAGCAGATTGAAGAACTCCGCAAGAAGAAGGAACAGGAAGTCATGACGGTCTGAGTGCGCGATGGAGCATCGCATGTCATCAGAACACATCGCATGATTCCGTCAGTGCCTGATCCTTCACAGTGAGGGAACAGGGATGGTACAACGACCCCCCTCTGCGTCGTTCACTCATCCTCATCGGCATCGCAGGCACCTGCATGAGCGGCATCGTGTTGGCTGCGCAGGACTGCGCAACCGTGCGGCAGAAGAGCGGCGAGGCCGCATATCAGAAGTGTCTCTTCAACGAAGAGGAGGCACTCATCAAGGAGCAGCTTGCCGCCTACAAGGCCATGATCGAACGCAACCAGGAATCAGTGAAGACGCGGTATGACCATCTGATCAATCAGGAGAATTTCTCGTGGAAGGATGTGGATCTGCAGATGCAGATCGAGGAGGCTCAGCGCAAGTTGCGCATCACGCAGCTGGGCAGTGCGAAGGAGAATGCGGCGGAATCCCAGATCGAGAAGAACCTTCTCGTCCGGCTTCAGAAGATCCGCTCACTCACTTCGACTGTACACCGCAACAAAGTGAGTAAACTGCAAAGCAGCAGAAAGGCCGAACTGCAGGATTACGAGAGCGCACTCAAGGAGTACGAACTTCAGCTCAGACGCCAGAAAATGCCTTCTCTGTGAGGACTGTTTATTAGGACACACCATTGGATCAAGTCCACTACTGCACCTTGACGGAAACACGCCCAAATAGGACCATACCCCTCCAATCTTCACCTCTCCCCTTATGAAGAAACTCCTCCTCACTGGCTTTGGCATCCTTCCGCTCCTCTTCCTCGCTCAGGGGGTCCAAGCACAGAGCTACAGCTACGATTGTCTGTGTCTCTATTCCGACCCGCGCGGCACCTGCCGTGAGTACACCTGCGATGCATACCGCAACAGCCGACGTTCCTACGACTACGGCCGCTCCTGCAACGACCGGTACGATGATTGCGGCTACAACACCTATCGTCCCCGCTACTGGAACTCGTACCAGTACAACGACAGCGGCTACAATTACAACTGGTACTACAACCGTTACAACTCCCGCGCGAGCTACTACAACTACCCCACCTATAACGATTACGACCGATACGGATATCCCTATTACTACTGAAGCAGATCTTCAGGAGGAACGACAGCCCCGCAGCGATGCGGGGTTTTCGGTAATTGATTGAAAATCATAATTATGTTATAATGAAATATTCCCGTATTTTCGGTTCAATTGCTACCATGCACAAGCGCATGACGGAAGGAACACACAACTCCAGGCTCACGAAAATCGTCTGTACGCTCGGGCCCTCCAGCCACACGCCAGAGCAGGTTCGGGCGCTTGCCGCAGCCGGCATGAATGTCGCCCGCATCAATCTCTCCCATGGATCACGTGAGGATCATGAAAATGCAATCCGTATCATTCAGGAACTCAACACACAAGGATTCTGCATCGCCACCATGCAGGATACGCGCGGCGCGGAGATCCGCACGGGCATTGTGATACAGCCCATTCCCATCGCCGTCGGCCAGGAAATCGTCTTCGCAGCAGATCCGCAGCACACCGACCCGAAAGGCCGCACAGTGATCGAAGTCAACTACGACGGATTCAGTAACGACGTGCGCGAAACCAAGACGATTCTCATCGATAACGGCATCATCTCGTGCTCGATCCTGTCGATCGAGCCGGATGGCAGCGTCGTGGCGAAGGCCAGGGATGCAGGATTCATCGGCTCGCGTCGGCACATCAACCTGCCCGGAGCGGATATTGACCTGCCTTCCCTCACCAAGAAGGACTGGGATGACATCGCATTCGGCGCGGACAGGGGCGTGGATTACGTGGCACTCTCCTTCATCCGTTCAGCGCAGGAGATCACGGAAGTGCGGTCACTGCTGCAGAAGAAGGGCAGTGACATGAAGATCATTACGAAAATTGAAACGAAGCGGGCCGCCGAGGAGAACCTGGCAGAAATCATCGCCGTGTCGGACGGCATCATGGTGGCGCGCGGCGATCTGGGCACCGATATCCCCATCGAGGAGCTCCCGGTCATCCAGGATGAGATCGTGGCCCGCTGCCGCGACGCAGGTAAACCGGTCATCGTGGCCACACACATGCTCGAGAGCATGAGCGTCTATCCACTCCCCACCCGCGCGGAAGTGACCGATGTGGCTCATGCAGCCACCACCTGCGCCGATGCGACGATGCTTTCGGGTGAAACGGCATCCGGCAAACACCCCGTCAAGTGTGTGGAGGTGATGGATCGCATTCTCCGTGCGACCGAGGCGCACAATGCTCGTCTGGGCGAGTGCTCCGAAGGGGCAGTGCACAACGAGCGGGAGGCACGAGCGCAAGCCGCAGCCACACTCGCGAACTCAACGCATGCCGAGGCGATCGTCGTGATCACGAAATCCGGCCAAACCGCGCGCGAGATCGCCAAGTTCCGCCCACGGATTCCGGTGATCGCCTTCGCGCCCACGGCTCAGGTCTGTCAGAAGCTCAGCCTGAACTTCGGCGTTTCCGCCATATGCGCCGCGTTCACCGATCCCGAAACAACAATCGCCACGGGCATTGCCGCCGCCAAGAGAGCAGGCCTGCTCACACCCGGAATGCGGATAGTCCTTCTGTCGGATGCCCCAGCCAAAGATCGCAACGTGAGCTCAGTCCAGATGCGGACAATCGGCTAAAAAAATTAATCATCGCGAAGTGCTGGGTGCCTTCGGCGGGACCCAGCGCTGGAGCGATACCTCTAAGGGAAAAGAGAGTACATGAGAGAAAAACCGTAGGTTTCTCTTTCGCGATTATTTCCACTTATGCCACGGCATCTCCAGCTCATCCAGAGGGATATCGTCCAGCGAGACGCCGGGGCCAGACACCTTCTTCGAGAAGGCGAAGAGTGAACCGAGGCGGCGGCGGAAGACCACTCCGATCACAGTGATGAGCAACGCCAGCACTGCACCGGCCACGGAAAGTTCCGTCGTATACCGTTCGATGAACGCAATGGACGAACACGTATCCGTGCACGCATTGCCGCCATCGCATTCTTCGGACGAATCCACGACAAGATCCCCACACACAGGCTTGCGGCAGGAGAGCCTGCAGGCATTGGGGAGCGTGTCGGAGTTCGAGAGACCGTCGTCGCACTCCTCACCGGGTTGCAGAACGCCATCGCCGCATTTTTCGAGGCGACAGTCGTCGCTGCAGCCGTCCCCTCCCTCGACATTCCCATCGTCGCACTGCTCGCCTGCCTCCAGCACATTGTTGCCGCAGGTCGGATGCCTGCACGTATTCGGACAGGCATCATCATTAATCTGGTTCCCGTCATCGCACTGTTCCTTGCCCTCGACCAGGCCGTCGCCGCACAGAGGGAGCTTGCAGCTGTTGGGGCACTCGTCGAAGGTGTTGCGATTGCCGTCGTCACACTCCTCACCCGGCTGCATGACGCCATCACCGCACTTGGCCCTGAGGCAGGAGTTATTGCAGGCATCATCCGGAATGCGGTTGCCGTCGTCACACTCCTCACCCGCCTGCACCACGGCATCGCCGCAGCGGGCCTTCTGGCAGCCGTTCGTGCAGCTATCATCATTAATCTGATTGCCATCGTCGCACTCCTCGCCGCGCTGCATCACGCCATCGCCACACTGAGGCAGGGTGCAGCTCAAGGAGCAGGTATCCGTGTCATTCCTGTTGCCATCGTCGCACTCTTCCGTTCCTTCGCGGATTCCATTGCCGCATTCGGGGAGGCGGCAGTTGTTCGGACAGGGATCCCAGTTGTTGAAATTCCCGTCATCGCACTGTTCGCGTCCTTCCATCACACCATCACCGCACACCGAGAGTGCACAGTCATTCGGACAGTCATCGAGATTGTTCCGGTTGCCGTCGTCGCACTCCTCACCCGTCTGCACGACGGAATCACCGCAACGGGAGGACTTACACGCATTATTGCACGCATCGCCATTCTCCCGGTTGCCGTCGTCGCACTCCTCGTTCTGCTGGACGAATCCATCGCCGCAACGGGGACGCGCGCACTGATTCGTACAGCTGTCCTCCTCCACCATGTTTCCGTCGTCACACTCCTCGCCAGCATCCACCTTCCCGTCACCGCACAGCACAGCTGATACGGACGATGACGCGGAAGAGACATCCGGAGCGGCATGCAACTCCTCGGAGGAAGACGAAGCACCGGCACTGGAACTGAGCGCACCGCTGCTGGTGACCTCTTCGGACGGGGCACTGGACGATTCGGCAGCCGTAGAGGAAACGTCAAGAGAAGATGAGGAGGCGGAAGACGTGCAAGCCGTTTTGAACTTCCACTGACATCCCCCTTCACACAATCCCTCTGCATCACAGCTGGGCGCGGCACACGTTCGGCCGCACGAGCTCTCGACGTACTGCAGTTTCGTGGTGAGCAGATTCGTCTCCGGATCCAGAATGTAGACTTCCTGCATAGCAGGTTCGCACTCCTCACCCAGATACGGCGTGATCACGCTGTCACCGCAGAAGAGCGCGATACAGTAGGGCGAGCAGGAACTCAAACCGTTAAACCTGCCCAGATCGCACTGTTCGCCCTCTGATTCGTTGAGAATGCTGTCGCCACAGTGCGGCGGCTTGCTCTGCTGAGAGGACGATGAAGAGCTTGGGCGCAGGGGACATCCCGGCGATCCGTACGGCAACCCGACACATTCCTCAGGGACGCTGTCCTGTGCGCTCCCTGTGGATTGCAGCACGGACGCGAGCGTGATCAACCCCACGACACAGAGTGTGATAGCCAGGTAGTGTTGTTTTCTCTGCATGTTTCCAAGTATTCTACCACATTTCGCCCTCCCGCTCACGACCCATGAATTGCATAATCGAGTAGTTATTGTTTAATATCTATGTTTGCGGATTGCTCAAGAGAAGCCACGGTTGTGTCCTCCTGGATATAACGGGGATTGCGTACGGCCACCATAGCCTGCACAACGGCGTCATCCGAGAGCTGGTGCAGTGCTTGCGCCTCCGCCACCTGCATGTTGAGAATCTCCTCTTCCAGGAGGAGCTGGGAACGTTCCCGCTCCAGATTCCTGAGCTGGTAGCCCTTCGTGGCAGTGGCGTTCTGGTGAAAGAGGATGAAGAGCGCGAGGAGAAAGATGAGCGAGCCGATGCACACCATGAGCAGGATGGTGCTCTGGTTCACCATGCGACCGAGGCTCGCGCGGGAGGGAGGGGCCGACAGAGAGGCGATGGGATCAGGCATGCTGACAAGTGAGTGTAGCAGATGGGAAAAGGAATCACGATAGCGCCGATGACGCCCACATGATGGCGCGCAACTTCGCACTGCGTGAACGGGGATTGCTGTGCTGCTCTTCATCGGAAGGAACCACAGCTTTGCGCGTGAGCAGGATGAACCCGGCAGGATGAAGATCCTGACCGGTGGCAGAATCTTTCGGTGCGGTGGTCATCGCCTGAAACGCATGCTTCACCCGCCGGTCCTCGAGAGAATGGTAACTGATCACTCCCATGCGCCCGCCGGGATTCAGCAATACCGGTCCGGCAGACAGCAGGGCATCGAGGGACCCCAGTTCGTCATTGACCGCAATGCGCAGCGCCTGAAACACCTGCGGCATCACCGAGGGAGCTCTCCACCCAAACACGGACTCAACGGCGCGCACAACGGAGGACGTCGTGCTCATTTCGCTCTCCTTCAGTTTCTGCGCAAGGCGGTGCGCGGACGTGATCTCGCCGTATTCCCGCAAGGCACGCGTGAGATCATGGAGGGAAACCCGCTGCAACCAGAGGACAGCCGGCAGCCCCTGCGTACGATCGAAGCGCAGATCGAGTGGCGACTCCGTGCGGAAGCTGAATCCGCGGCCGGGCTCATCCACGTGGGGGGAACTTAAGCCCAGATCCGCAAAGAGAATATCCACTTTGGGCAGACCCAGTCGTGCGAGATCGCGAAAATTCGCATGTCTGAATTCTTTTCTCCCCGGAAAGCTGCTCAGTCTCGCCTGTGCCCTCGCGAGATTCTCCGCATCGGCATCGAGCCCGATGAGCGTGCCGCGCTCACCCGTCG
>Ga0172377_10005158_pt1 | contig 13423 bp, 11 predicted proteins | sample Pumphouse3metaG_FD_119749 | JGI IMG/M metagenome (GOLD analysis project Ga0172377, IMG submission 119749) | Leachate microbial communities from a municipal landfill in Southern Ontario, Canada - Pumphouse #3 metaG | ecosystem: Engineered > Solid waste > Landfill > Unclassified | place: Canada... | reverse complement strand
TACTCTCAAAGTATATACTTTCGTATAGTAAGAGTATATACTTTTTTGGAAGGGCGTCGTAAGCATCCCTTGTGTTGAGTCATTTTAGTTCTCTCGAATCTTTTTATATATACGGCGTCACCGTAGATATTCAGCTTAATGTATTGATATATAGAATAATAATATGATATTTGCAGATAAGTGGGTATGTGATGCTGACAATTTTAGCGTCACCGAGCTTATGGATTAAAAATAAATCAATTACTAAAATGTCGATGACGCTAATGTTTTACGGACTAAACGTAGCGTCACAATTAATAAGTTGATATATTGTTGTTTGCAGTATACGGTGATTCCGTAGGTTAAGAATTTGTGAACCGCTATGTGCACGAGATTCATTCGAAGGCGTGAACCATTATATTCGAAAGAAATTTTTTTTCATTCGGATGAAACACTTGCTGCATTCGAATGTATGTGTTTTTACATTCGGTTAAAAATGGAAAATATATTCGATCCTGTTTTTCAATAGGACCAGGGGTAAAATTGACGATGCATAATATTCTCAGGGACCCGCTATTGATATGCCTTATGATTTGTCCCGTATTGGATAGTTTTTTCTATCTTCGTCCCAACAATAGTAAACGAAGCAGGCAATGGATCATCATCAGATTAAATTCTCGGCATCGAATCATCCTTATCGCAGTTATAGTGATTTTTTGCAAGAATTCTTCGCGGATGGGAAGGTGCAAAAGGTGTCTATCGACGCGGGTTGCAGCTGTCCAAACCGGGATGGAACAAAAGGAATGGGAGGCTGTACTTACTGTAATAACCGGACATTCAGTCCCGATTATTGTCGCCGCGTAAAGTCCGTCAGCGAACAGATGAAGGCCGGTATCCGTTTTTTTGCCCGCAAATATGCACGCATGAAATATCTGGCTTATTTCCAGGCTTATACAAACACGTATGGCTCTGTTGAGTCATTGATACAAAAGTATGAAGAAGCATTGGCCTGCCCCGATGTAGCAGGGTTGGTGGTGAGTACACGTCCCGATTGCATGAATGAAGATTTGCTGCATTATTTCGAACAGTTGGGAAAACGTTGTTTTGTATTGATTGAATATGGTATAGAAAGTACGCTGGATCGCACACTGATGAGGGTGAATCGTTGTCATACGGAGACACAGACTGAAGAGGCTATTCGTCGGACAGCCGAATGTGGTATTTCTGTTGGTGCGCATCTGATATTAGGACTCCCGGGCGAGAGCAGGGAGGAGATGCTTCATCATGCTGATGTTTTGTCGACGTTGCCTGTCGATACGTTGAAAATCCATCAGTTGCAAGTGATTCGCGGAACTCGGATGGCCTGCGAATTTAAAGAGATGAAAGAGGCGTTCAGTTTGTTTACAATTGATGAGTATATAGACCTTTTGATTGATTTTGTAGAACGTTTGAATCCGGCGATTGCAATAGAACGCTTTGTATCACAGTCGCCTAAGTCATTACTGATTGCACCCGACTGGGGCTTGAAAAGTCAGGCGTTTTCAGAGCGGATAGCTCAACGTTTTGCCGGGCGTAATACCTGGCAAGGACGCCTTTTTACGGCGTATCCTTAGGATTCAGATTCCCATCGTACGAAATAGTTTGTTTATTGGTGGGCAGTACCTGAATTGAGGCTGATCCGTTCGAATAGATACGGATGTCGAAGCGGTAAGTATCGTCGTCCGTGCGTGTCATAAACTTGATCTGCGCTGTGCCTTTTTTGTCGAATGAGCACTGGTAGTCTGTGATCGTTTTAGTAAATCGCATTCCATCGCCTCCGCCATAAGGTAACGAATAAGCTCTTCCATAATAAGGAAGATAAGAAATAGCCGAGTCGCCGCGCATCTCGAATGAATATGGAGACGTCAGGTTGATGGATCTTCCATTCATTGGCATGGCGCGAACCACATCGATCGTGAAACGTCGTTGTTCGATCATCTCCTTTATTTCTTTTGATTTTTGTTCGTTTATCTCTTTTTTGCTTTGTGCAGAAAGAATCTGCCCGCTGGTAACCAGAATAAGTCCTGCGAGAATGAATATCTTGATAGTTTTCATATGCTTGGTACTTTTATGTGATAAATAGATAAATTCATTTTATAGAAAACAGATATCTTCGGAAAAGGTTCGTTTTCAAATTGTTAATTTGACTCAAAGAGTTATCCTGATGTTAAAATCGAATAACAAAAAAAATATAATTTCCAAATGAGCTTTTTATGTAAAGCGATTATGTATTACATTTGCACGTTGATTTTAGAAAAGTCTATGAATACGGAAGAAGTGGAAAAAAAGAAGATAAACAAAATGGCACTGCTGATTATGGCAGTAGTAGTGTTGTTGCTGCTTATTGGTGGCGCATTGTATTATATATTTCATCAAAAACAGCAGATGAAAGAATTGCAGCAGACATATGTGTTGGATAAGGAATCCATGGAAGATGATTTGAATGAAATATCATTGCAGTATGAAGGGGTGAAATTTAAAGTCAGCAATGACTCATTGCTGAATCTTCTTTCAACCGAGCAGGCCAAGGTTCAACGTTTGCAAGAAGAGATACGCACGGTAAAAGCGACCAATACGAAGGAAATCAATCGATTGAAAAAGGAGTTGGCTACGCTGCGCAAGATTATGCGTAATTTTGTGATACAGATAGATTCGTTGAATAGAGCAAACGCAAAACTGACGGTTGAAAAGAATGATGCCGTAAAAAAATATCAGCAAGCATCGTCGACCGCGTCTTCATTGCAAAAAGAAAAAGATAAGCTGACTGAACGCGTCACGCTGGCTAGCCGTCTGGATGCAACCGGAATCTCGGTGACTCCGGTTAATTCGAGAGGAAAATTGGCCAAGAATATTAAGAAGATGGAACAGTTTGTCGTTTCTTTCCGTATTGCAAAGAATGTGACTGCACAAGTAGGTGAGAAAATTATTTTCGTACGTATCATGAAGCCTGATGACGACGTTCTGATGAAGAGTCGTGCGAACACATTCTCTTTTGAAGGCAAAGAAATTAATTATTCGATGAAGAAGCTTATTGAGTATTCAGGTGAAGAGGTTGATGTGACGATGTATTGGAATATAGAGGAGTTCCTCTCTCCGGGAACTTATCGTGTAGATATATTTGCAGATGGAAATTTGATCGGTCGCAAGAGTTTTGCGCTGGAGAAGTAGACTGATGGAAACCGACCTGCATTTTGCACGACTATTAGCCGATATTCCGAAAGCACTCGCACAAGACGTGTCATTTGTGAAGGAACTGAAGAGCTATGCGAAAGTAGTGTATGTCAGGAAAGGTGATTTCCTGCTGCGTAGCGGTGAATTATGTCAGGACGCTTACTTTATTAATAAAGGGCTTTTTATCAATATATATATAAATGAAAAGGGCAATGAATGCGTGACCGGTTTCTCGGCGGATACGCAATATCCTTTTCTGTCATCGATAGGATATTTTACCGAGCAACCCTCTGATTTTGAGATCAAAGCTATAGAGGCGGGCGAACTATTGAAGCTTTCCCGCCAGCATATCGAACAGCTTTCATCACAATATCCGCTTTTTGCTTCTTATTATCAGAATATTATGCTTACAATTATTTATAAGTTATATTCGATGTTTGCTATACGGCAGGCTTCTACTGCCGAAGATTTTATCCATTATTTGTATAACCATTATATGTGGATTATTAACCGTGTACCTGACAAATATATTGCTTTGTACATGGGGATTAGTAATGCCTGGTACTGTAAATTGAAAAAGCGTATTTTGAATTATTGAATTAATTCAATAACTAATTGGTTTATTATGAGTACTTTTGTGGTGGTTATCATGATTGTAGAAAAACAAGCATAAGCTTGATTTTGTTATATATTAAGGTTAATCGGATAAAAACATAAATAAGAGATGATGAAACGATTGGTAATAGGGGTAGTTTTGTTGGTAGTGTCGGCTAATATTGGAGCACAAGAGCAAGCGCTGACGTTGGATGAATGTCGTAATTTAGCTATAAAGAATAACAAAGAGCTTCAAATGGCGGGAGCAAAAGTGGATGTCGCTACCAGTAACCAGAAAGCCGCATTTACTAAATATTTTCCTCAAGTCTCTGCTACAGGAGCTTATTTGCGAAATTCAAAAGATTTGAATTTGTTGGATATGGATGCTATCTCGTCGTCTGTGGGAGCGGCGTTGGGATCGTTGTCTCAGCTGCCTGTCGTTTCGGAAGTGATGCAGAATGTGAAAGATATTCAGCATATCGATATCAAGAATGTATGGGTAGGAGGCGTTTCACTGGTGCAGCCTGTGTTTATGGGTGGAAAGATTGTTACCTACAATCAGATTACTCGGTATGCCAAAGATCTGGCAAGTTCGATGAACAACCAGCAGTTACAGGATGTCATTTATAAAACCGATGAAACGTACTGGCAGGTTATTTCGCTCGTGAACAAGAAGAAGCTGACGGATGCATACGTAGACTTGCTTCGTAAAACCGACCATGATATAGGCGTAATGATTGCCGAAGGTGTTGCTACGGAAGCAGACGGGTTGTCGGTGAAAGTGAAGCTGAATGAAGCCGAGACAGCACAGACAAAGGTTGATAACGGACTGGCTCTATCGAAAATGTTGCTTGCACAGATATGCGGACTGCCCTTGAATAAGCCGTTGGCTTTGGTTGATGAGAATTTAAACAACTTCCCTTCGAAATCAGCCGATACGGAAATAAATACCGATGTGAATGAGGCGTTTAATAATCGTAACGAGTTAAAGAGTCTGGATTTGGTAACGAAGATTTATAAGAAAAAGGAACATATTATTCTGGCTGATATGTTGCCGAACCTGGCACTGACAGCAAACTATCTGATATCGAATCCGAATCTGTATAACGGATATAAGAAAGATTTCTCAGGAATGTTTAATGTGGGGTTTGTTCTTAAAGTGCCGCTGTCAGGCTGGTGGGAAGGAACTTATAAACGGAATGCAGCCCGCGCAGAAACGAATATTGCTCAATTGCAACTCATGGATGCGCGCGAGAAAATAGAGCTGCAGGTGAATCAGTCTGTATATAAGGTGAATGAAGCCAATAAACGCCTGATCGCTTCGAATAAAAATATGGAAAACGCTGAAGAAAATTTGCGTCATGCCAGTTTGGGGTTTGAAGAAGGTGTGATTCCTGCATTGAACTTAATGCAGGCGCAGACAGCGTGGATGTCGGCCAAATCAAGCTTAATTGATGCACAGATTGACGTGAAGTTGACAAACGTCTATCTGACAAAGGCAATGGGTAAGCTTTCGGTAGCAAACAAAGAGTAATAAAAGCAAAAATATAAATATACAATGGACGAGAATAAGAAGTTTTCAGTCAATAATGCGGTTATGGCATTTATTGTCATGATAATCGTAGTTGGATTAGTCGCTTTAGCCGGTTTCTATTTCTTGACGCCTCCGGATGATATTATTATGGGGCAAGCAGAAGCTACTCAGGTTCGTATTTCAGGGAAGGTCCCGGGACGAATCATCTCATATCGTGCTGATGAGGGCGATAAAGTGAAAGCCGGTGATACGCTTGTATTTTTAGATACGCCGGAGGTATTGGCCAAACTACAACAGGTCGAAGCCCTTCAGAAAGCGGCTGAAGCACAAAATACAAAAGCTATAAAAGGTGCACGGGTTCAAGAAATTCAAGGTGCTTACGAGATGTGGCAGAAAGCACAGGCCGGACTAGAGATTGCCAAAAAGTCATATGATCGTGTACAGAATCTGTTTAATAAAGGCGTTGTATCTGCACAGAAACGGGATGAGGCTGACGCTAATTATAAAGCTATGCAGGCAACGGAGAGGGCTGCCAAATCGCAATACGACATGGCTGTAGCCGGTGCACGCAAGGAAGATAAGGCGGCAACGGCGGCACTGGTACAACAGGCAGGAGGCGCTGTGGCTGAGGTTGAATCGTATCTGCATGAGTCGGCTTTGATTTCGCCTATTACTGGTGAGGTCTCCGATCGTTATCCGGAAGTAGGAGAGCTGGTTGGTACAGGCGCCCCTATCATGAACCTGATTGATTTGAATGATATGTGGGTCACTTTTAGTGTGCGTGAAGATCTGTTGAAGGATATTCATATTGGAAGCGAACTGAATGCTTTTATTCCGGCACTGGATAACAAAAAGGTGAAGCTGAAAGTGTACTACATGAAAGATATGGGGACCTATGCTGCATGGAAGGCAACAAAGACTACAGGAGAATATGATTCGAAAACATTTGAGGTCCGTGCACGGCCGCTTGTAAAAATAGCCTATTTGCGTCCCGGGATGTCGGTAATCATGAAGAAAAAGAAGACGGATATATTATGACGTTAAAAGAAGGATTACATGCAATAGAAGCCATTTTTAAGCGGGAACTACACTTGCTTACTAAAACGCCTACCTTTATGATCTGTATCTTTGGTGCTCCGTTAATATGTCTTATCTTTTTTCTGTCGTTGATGAAAGGCGGGCTGCCTAAGGATATGCCGATAGCTGTAGTCGATTTGGATAAGTCTGCTTTATCGCGTAACTTGACTCGTCAACTGGATGCTTTTGAGCAGACACGCGTGGCTTTTAATGCCAATTCTTTTTATGAAGCACGAAAAGAATTGCAGAAAGGAAATGTATATGCCATCTTTTTCATTCCTCAGGATTTTGGAAAAGATGCGTCATTGGGGAAACAGCCTCATCTGTCATTTTATACGAATGCCAGTTATTTGGTTGCCGCTTCGCTGCTATTTAGAGATATGAAAACGATTTCTGTGTTGGCGGGGGCTTCAGTAGGCCTGCAAACCGGAAGGGCCAAAGGGTATACTGATGATCAAATTACGGCAGCGCTACAACCGATAAAAGTGGATACACATGCAATAGGAAATCCTTGGATGAACTATTCTGTATATCTCAATAATACTATTCTTCCGGGTATTTTGCAGGTGATGATTTTCTTTTCAACGGTGTTTGCTATTGGTTCTGAAATAAAGTACGGATCTTCACGTGAGTGGTTGAAGATGGGGAAGGGATCGATGCTTATTAGCTTATTAGGGAAACTGTTGCCTCAGACAATTGCGTTTACGGCTGTGGCATTTTTGTTTGCTGCATTTTTGTATGGATACAATTCATTTCCGCTGAATAGCGGTTGGGGGCCGATGCTTCTGGCCCTGTTTTTGTTGGTTATCGCGGCGCAGGCCGTGGGAATATTTATGATCAGTGTTTTGCCGACATTACGACTGGGGCTAAGTTTTGCTTGTCTTTTCGGAATGGTTTCGTTTTCAATAGTTGGTTTTTCTTTTCCCGTTGCAGGTATGAATCCTGTTTTGCAATCTCTGGCAGATTTGTTTCCGCTGCGTCATTACTTCTTGATTTATGTCGATCAGGCGTTGAATGGAAGAGCTATGATTTATACGTGGTCTGAATATATTTGGTTGTTAGGCTTTTTGATTCTGCCATTGTTGGTAAGGAAAAATCTGAAAAATGCCTTACTTTATATAAAGTATATTCCGTAAATAATAAGCTATGAAGAGAGAAAGTCGTTTACGATATATGATTAAGAATGGCCTTTTGGATATCTTTACCATTTGGCTGGACGAGATGAAAAAGGTTTTCAGGGATGACGGGGTGCGTATTTTTTTCTTTTTAGTGCCATTTGGGTATCCGTTACTGTATACATTTATATATAATAATGAGGTTATTCATGAGGCGAAGATGGTCGTTGTTGATCAGTCCGATTCGTACTGGAGCCGTGAGTTTACCCGACGTGTAAATGGAACGGCTGATGTTCAGGTGGTTTCTACGTGTACGAATATGAATGAAGCCAAAACGATGTTGGATAAGAAGAAAGCTTACGGTATTCTATATATCCCTTCTGACTTTGATAAAGACTTGCATCGGGGAAAACAGGCTACCGTGTCGTTATATGTGGATATGAGTTCGTTGTTATACTATAGGGCGTTTTTGATGTCGGCAACGGAAGTCTCACTCGATATAGGCAATGATTTAAGGATGCATACTTCGTCGGCGGGTTCTGCACAATTGGATAAAATTATGGTTGAACCGATCCCATATGATTCGGTCGCATTGTTTAATTCGCAAAATGGTTTTGCCAGTTTTCTTGTCCCCGGTATTTTGATATTGATATTGCAGCAGACTTTGGTATTGGGGATAGGATTGCGGGGAGGAACTGAGCGTGAGAAAAATCGTTTTCATACGTTGGTGCCTATCAGCAAGCACTTTAATGGTACTTTCCGGGTGGTTATGGGTAAGGCATTAACCTATTTGTTGCTTTACGTGATTAATTGTATTTGGGTATTGTGGATCGTGCCGCGAATGTTTTCGCTGCCACAAGTAGGTGATCCTATGACAGTTGTCATATTTCTGTTGCCTTTCTTATGTGCATGTATATTCTTTGCTATGACTTTGTCGGGTATTATTGCTACACGTGAGGCCGCAATGATTTATGTATTTTCATCAGTCATTATGATTTTTATTTCCGGTATATCCTGGCCTGAATCGGCTGTTCCGCCATTTTGGAAGTTCGTGGGATTGTTTATTCCTTCGACTCCTGGAATCCAAGGATTCGTAGGTCTTAATACTTGTGGGGCATCGCTGAGTGATGTAGCGAAGCAATATCATTTACTTTGGTTGCAAACGGGTATTTATTTTATAACAACCTGTCTGATATATCGTTATCAGATTATAAAGTGTCATAAACAGGTCGTCAGGCAGTATCGGTATATGAAGATGCGTAAGATGTTGGAAGTGAAATAAGGAATGATTATTTTATTTTTTGTGATGGTAAAATAATGATTTTTATTGAAATAAATAATAATAAAAGGGGCTATCACTTTTTGGACAGCTCCTTTCAAATAATTAGTAATTGATGATGACTATCGTTTGTATTTGCAGCAACTTGGCAGAGCATCATAGACCGTTTGGTTTGCTTTGTCTTTGTCGGTATCATAACCGGCTTTGGCAATAACTTTGCTGATAGCATCTACATTGGTTTTGGCAGGGTCGAAATTTAGATGAATTTCTTGTTTTTCGTTGTCCCATATTGCCATCGAAACGCCGTTAACACTTTTCGCAGCTTTTTCGATACGTTCTTTACATTGGTCACAATTACCTTTTACGCCCAACATTGCATGTTGTTCGTTAGTACCAGCACTCATCATCGGTTGTTCCGATGATGTTTTTGTAGAATCTATAGCAGTGGATGCTGATTCTGTACTTTTTGAATTGTTACTTCCACAAGCGGTAAAAAACAACGCGCTTGTAATCATTGTTGCAATAAAAATTTTTTTCATTTTGCTTTTTTGTTTAATATATTAATTATTAATTGTTTGTTTTTTATTCATATCTGACATATTGTGTTCTTTGTGATCGCTGACCGGTTTAGAGGTTCCATTGTTCATCATACTGCGTTTTCCTTCGAGTTGAGCGCTGGCATCAATGGCAAATGCCCCATTAAAGACAATCTCCTCGCCGTTTTTTAATCCTGATAGTACAATGTAGGCATCGCCCAGCGAAGGTCCCAATTCTACTTCGCGCAAGAGAAAAGTTGGTATTTCCATATGAGGTTGTTTGATATAGACTATAGAACGTTTTCCCGTCCATAATACCGCAGATTTGGGTATTACCAGATCGTTGCCGAATTGATTCAGATTTGCTTTTACAACAGCATTGGCATACATTTCCGGTTTCAATTGCAAATTGTTGTTGGTCGTTTCTACGCGAACTTTTGCTGTACGGGTATCTTTGTCCAATACCGGGTCGATAAAGGTAATTCTGCCCGAAAAAGTTTTTCCGGGAATAGCCTGCAAGGTATAGTCAATCTTATCGCCAACGTTCAGAAAAGGCAAATCCACTTCGTAAGCATCGAACATAGCCCACACACGTGATAAATTAGCTACATCAAAAAATATGGTTCCCTGATTGATGTAATCGCCCTGATTCACACGCTTATTAATTATAATTCCACTGACGTCTGAATTTATGTCAATGTAGGGAGACACCTTGCCCGATTGTTCTATCTTCATGATTTGGTCATCGGTCATTTTAAGTAATCTCAGTTTTTCGTGTGCGGCTTGTATTAAAGCTGGTTGAACAGACGTCATTTTTACCGCTTCTAGTAATTCCTGTTGCGCATTGAGCAAGTCAGGCGAATAAACTGAAGCGATGATTTGTCCTTGCTTTACAATCTCACCCGTGAAATTGACATATAATTTCTCAATTCGTCCACTGACGTGCGATGCCTGCGATTGTGACAACCGTTCATCTGGCTGTATTGTTCCGTAGAGTTGGATATCTTTCTCTGGTTGTTGATGTCCAATCACGATTGTTTGGATGTTGGCCAACACAACTGCTTCTTTCGATAGTTGTATCGTGTTAGGATCAATTGATTCATTACTGCTTCCGGAGGTTTTTAGCGGAATTAAATCCATACCGCAAATGGGGCATTTGCCGGGTTTGTTTTGTTTAATTTGCGGGTGCATAGCGCAGGTCCATATTTGCACTTTAGTTTGGTTTTTGGTTTGTTCCGTGTTCGATTTGCCGGATGAGTCTCCAAAAATCAACCAACCAAGCAATAAACCTGCGAGAAGTATCAGTCCGTATTTGACATACGTATTGTTGATGATATTTTTTATTTTATTTGTTTCCATAATAAATTGCGTTTGTGTTCTTTTCTGTGTTCTTAAATGAAATCAATTTTTGAATAGATGCTACCATCGTATTATAATTTGCCACTGCCTCCGATGCTTTGAGCTGATAATTGAGTAATTGACGTTGCACCTGAATTACATTGGTCAGGTCGCTTTTTCCCGCAACGAATTCTTGTACAATCAGATTGTAGGTTGTTTTAGCAAGTTCTGTTTGTTTTTTATAAAGTATGATTTTGCGGGAAGCATCATCCAACATATGTTTGCTTTGGTACAATTCGGCTGTCAGTTGATTATAGGTATCAGCATATTTTTCTTTGCTAGCTTGCTGCAACAATTTACTTTCGCGTTGTTGTGCCTTATATTTGTTGCGATACAAAGGTATACTGACCGACACCATCGGCATTACCATGTCTTTTCCATTCATATTCCCCATAGCGAATGCCGACATATTCGTTTTATTATTGAGCATATATTGCAGTCCGATGCCGAACATTGGATAGCTCATCTTTTTGTCTAATTCCGTTTTGGCTTTATAGGCATTTTTCTCCTCGTTAATTATGCTCAACATCGGATTTTGTTCTTCAATAGCCGTTATAAATTTTTCAGTATCAAACAGAAATGGGATTGCTGCGAATGTATTGGGAATTTGTATTTCGCTATCGGAGGAACGATTAAGAAACACGTTGAATTTTGCTTTTTCAGCTTTCATTTCAGAAATAATGCTTTCGATATTGTTGTCTAGTTCGGCAATTTCTAGCTGGATACGCAACACATTGGACATTCCACCGGAAGTTTTGTTACTCATTTCACCAGACATACTGTTAGAACTGCTCATTGAAGTCGTTTTCGAACTTTGAGCGCTTGCCGGCGTATTTTCTTTGTCCATCGAAGTCATTTCGGACATTTTACTACTGCGCGATGAACTTGTTTTTGAAGAGGTTGACTTTGTGATTGGAAAGCTCGAATAGGTCGTCGTCTGACCTGTTGAAGACGACGAGAATTTTCGCATTGATAATTGTTCTAACTGATTAAGTAAGATTTTGTTTTCACGATTGTTATTTAATTGTTGTTGTAAATTACAAAGCACATACCATTGGGTATAAACTTGTAAATAGAGATTGTCGCGTGTGTTTCTAAATTTTTCAAATGCTATTTTAGCCATATATACAGCTTCGTTTTGAGCCGATTTTTTTGTTCCGAACCAGGGGAACATCTGCATCAATTTGAACTGTGCCACCTGTTTCCCTCCAATAAGTTCCATTGGTTCAAGAAAAAAACCTATTTCAAACACTGGATCTTGATATGCCCCGGCTTGCGGTACTTTTTGTAAAGTTGCTTTATAAGTCATAAAGTCGGCTATTACACCAGGATTATTGAGCCCAGCAATTTCAACATACTGCTTCAGCGAGTCGGTATTCTGCGAATAAATCGCATCAAACATTGTTATCGTGAAAAGTAAAGTCGTAATATATCTTATTTTCAATCTGTTCATAACGATGTTAATTTATTTTCATGTTTATTAATCGTCGATTCGCGCCACCAACATTGCAAAACGGGAACAACAAACATTGTCATTGATTGAATAAGCATTCCTCCAAATGTAGGAATGGCCATCGGCACCATTATGTCAGACCCTTTTCCGGTGGATGTAAGTACCGGAAGCAAAGCAATAAGTGCAGTAGCTGTAGTCATAGCTGCCGGGCGTACACGTCTCAGTCCGGCGTGAATCACTGCTTCGCGTATTTCATTTTTGGTACGCGGGTTGCGTTCGAGAAAAGTGTCGTGAATATAAGTTCCCATTAGTACACCGTCGTTGGTCGAAATGCCAAATAAAGCGATAAATCCTACCCACACGGCAATACTCAGATTGACCGTGTGCATTTGGAACAGATCGCGCATATTCATTTCTCCAATGGAGAAATTCAGAAACCACGGTTCGCCGTAGAGCCACAATAGTATAAATCCGCCGGCAAAAGCTACAATAACGCCCGAAAAATGAATAAATGATGCCGTTATACTTTTGAATTTGAAGTAGAGAATAAGCAAAATAGCCAGCAAACTTAGTGGAATAAGAAAAAGCAATCGCGCTGATGCCCGAGCCTGTTGCTCGTAATTTCCGGCAAATGTATATGTAACTCCTTTGGGTAAAACCAACTGTCCGGAGGCTATTTTATCTTTTAATATTTTGTCAGTTTTTTTTACAACATCCACTTCGGATTTGTTGGCTACCTTGTCGAAAATGACATAGCCTAGTAGAAAGGTGTTTTCGCTCTGAATCATCTGTGCTCCTTTAGTATATTCAATATCGGCTATTTCTTGCAACGGAATTTGTATGCCTGTAGCAGTGGGGACAATCAGTTTTGCCAACTCTTCGGGATTTTCACGCAACTCACGTGGATAACGCAAGCGTACAGGAAATCGTTCACGTCCTTCGACGGTAGTGGTCAGCGGCATTCCGCCAACAGCCGAACGAATAATTTCTTGTAAATCGGTCACCGTAATGCCGTAACGGGCCATATTGCGACGGTTTAGTTTTATTTCGATATAAGGCGCACCCACTGCCCGGTCGTAAAACACCGTTGAAGGCAATATTGACGGAATATCTTTCAAAGCGGTCTCCAATGCTTTTCCTCCCTGTTCGATAGATTCCAAATCAGGTCCTAACACTTTCAGGCCCATCGGTGCGCGCATTCCGGTTGAAAGCATCACTAAACGGGCTTCTATCGGTTGCAGTTTAGGC
>Ga0172377_10005153_pt1 | contig 13428 bp, 5 predicted proteins | sample Pumphouse3metaG_FD_119749 | JGI IMG/M metagenome (GOLD analysis project Ga0172377, IMG submission 119749) | Leachate microbial communities from a municipal landfill in Southern Ontario, Canada - Pumphouse #3 metaG | ecosystem: Engineered > Solid waste > Landfill > Unclassified | place: Canada... | reverse complement strand
TTTCCCTCATTTACCACGTAACGTGTTTTTTCGATTACGGATTTTCCGCACAATTTCAGCATATCTTCCGCTTCTTTTAAAGGAATCTCATATTCCCATTCATAGCGGGTAAATTCACTTCCAGCAACTGTGCTTTTTATGGTCAGATATGCTTTATCATCTGCTATGCGGACCCTCACAACCGGAGGCGATTCGGTAGAAAGATATCCCTGCATGATACGATGAGATGCAGACGACTTTGATTTATAATCGCCCTTTACTAAGAATTTTCGTTCTATCTCATACTTCATAATAATGGATTTTGCGGGCAAATGTAAGAAAAATAATTGACGGAATCGCGCAGAATATTTAAAAATGACGAATGTTAAAGATCAAATATTGCAGTATTTAAATCATTTTTTGAAGTGGATAAATAAATATTAATATCTATTTTTGGTGTAATTTCCTTAAAATATTCATAAAATGAATCTATTCGGACAAAACACTCAACTTATCACAATAGGAACTCTTACTTCTCTTGCTTTTTCCATTATCGCTGAACAACGAGTTTTTGCCATAACTCCTTTACAAAGCAAGAATCAACCCATGAATGTTTTGTTCTTGATTTCGGATGACATGCGAGCCGAACTCAATGTCCTAGGCAGCCAAATGGCGCAAACACCCAATCTCGACAAGCTGGCTAAAGAGGGAGTGTGTTTTACCCATGCCTATTGTCAATATCCCTTGTCGTGTCCATCAAGATCGTCCATTCTGACGGGACGACGTCCTACGACGATCGGATTGTATACAAACCGGGAATGGTTTGGTGCGACTTATCCAAACTGGATAAGCCTTCCCAACTATTTCCGCATTCACGGATACGAAACGCTACGTAGCGGTAAAGTGTTTCATGGCGGAATAGACGATACCGAGGCTTGGAGCGAAGGTGGCGAACCTCGTATTTACAATAATCCTGTTATCATCAATCCTCCTTCGGCTTTAACAGCCAACGAATGGCGGGCTCATTTTCAAATAAGAACGCCTAATCCATCCGGCGTTATCTCTAACCCCCGTTCGGATCGATGGGAAGCCGTAGAAGGAAAAAAGGCAAAGCAACTGGGAGATACCAAAGTCGCCGATAAGGCAATTGAATATATTCAACGCAGCAAAAAGACCGGGAAGCCGTTTTTTATTGCTTGTGGTTTTTCAAAACCTCATTCACCTCTTGTGGCCCCCAAAGAATTTTTCGATTTGTATAATGTGGAAGAAATACCACTTCCTCCAGATTTCGCTTCATTACCTATGGTTCCCGTTGGATTTCCTGCCGGGTCAATCAGACCCAGAAACGCAGATCTGTTCATTAACCGCATTGCTTCTCCCCATGAAGCCCGTGAAATGATTCGTGCCTACTTGGCTTGCATTAGCTATGTGGACTGGAATGTAGGACGAGTGATTTCAGAATTAGAGAGGCAGGGATTGAAAGAAAATACGATTATCGTGTTTTGGAGCGATCATGGTTATCAGCTTGGGGAAAAAGGCAAATGGTCGAAAGCCGGTTCGTTGTGGGAGCAAGGTACACGCGTACCTTTTATCATTATGGATCCACGGGCAAAAGGAAACGGAGAAACTTCTCCTCGCATTGTGGAGCTTTTGGATATTTACCCTACGCTTGTAGATTTGTGTGGACTTCCCGAATCTGAGGAACTGGAAGGAACAAGTTTAAGGCCGCTGCTTGATAATCCTTTGAAAGAATGGGATCGGCCGGCTTATACCGTCTGGAACGAACACGGGAAAGGTATCACTGGAGTTGTGATACGTACTGAAGAATGGCGATATGCTGAATTTTTTGGAGTAGGGGCAGGTGCTTTTCTAACCGACCCAATTCACGATCCCGACGAATTGGTTAATCTTATTTATGATCCAAAATACGAAGAAGTTGTCAAGCATTTGCATCAACTCGCTTCGGATTACGTTGCAGGAAAAACCGAACTTCCACCCAAACTGTTAAAACAGGAAACGCGATAATTTAGAATCTTTATAATCTTTATAATCTTTATAATAAATCTCCTTCAAATGAAAAATTTTTTTACTCTTTTCTTTTTGCTTCCGGCATTTATCTCTATATATGCCCAGGATGCACGCGAATTGTTGTACAATTTCGAAATATTGAAACCTGACCATGCCGATAAACCCAAAGTTGAGGGTTTTGCCAAAGATCGTATTCAAGAAAAACCGGGGAGAGGCTTGATTGCCTTTTTCAACGCAAAGGATAGAAGTGTATACCTAAGTTGGCGCTTATTGCAAACCGATTCTGGAGATATTGCTTTCGATGTATATAGAGGCGCAGGGAAAGGTGGAGATAAACTCAACAAAAAACCCATTACAGCAACCACCGATTTTCTTTATCGGAATGCTTCTTTGAAAGAAAATGATGTTTATTGGGTGGTTCCCATCCTAAAAGGGAAGAAAGGTATACCTTCAGAACGGGTAGAAGCCATCAGCCAACCCTCGCCGGAAAAACCGCCCTATGTTTCCATTCCGCTCCAGGAAGGTGTGGCTCTCGGACGAAGACGGTTGGGAATCGGCGATTTGAACGGCGATGGAAAATTCGACTTTGTTCTGATTCAACCTAATGTAAGTAAAGATCCCGGTTTTAAACCGGATTCATCAAAGGTGACCTATAAAATAGAAGCTTACCTGCACGACGGCACATTCTTATGGCGCAATGATCTTGGCGATGGCATCGAACCCGGTGTGTGGTATTCGCCATTTATTGTTTACGACCTCGACGGCGACGGCAAAGCCGAAATAGCCGTAAAGACAGCTCCTACGGGTATCAGAGATGCTGATGGGTGTGTTTATGAAGGAGAAGAGTGGATTTCGATATGGGATGGCATGACCGGTAAAGAAATTACCAAAGCCGATTGGCCTGAAAGATCCCCTAGATTGGGCGATTATAATCGTCAAAACCGCAATCAACTTGGGGTGGCCTATCTTGATGGCAAAACCCCTTGCCTGATCGTGGCAAGAGGAACCTACAAAGCCATGTTTGTAGATGCATATCAATTCACAGAGGGTAAATTAACCAAATTGTGGCATTGGGATGGTGATGAAGAAAATCCGGTGGTGCGAAGTCAGGGTGCGCATATCATGCTGGTTGCCGATGTTGATGAAGACGGTAGAGACGAAATTATTCTTGGCTCGGCTGTCTTGGATGATAACGGTACTCTTCTATGGTCGGCAGGTCTTGGCCATCCCGACAAAGTTTTTGTTACTGATATTGATCCTTCGCGTCCGGGTATGGAAATTTTTCTTGCCGTTGAAGCATTACACGACCAAGATGGATTGGGTATTTGCCTCCGTGATGCCAAAACAGGGGAACTTGTTTGGAAAATCGGGCGCCCTACCATTCATGTGGGGTCGGGAATGGTGGCAGATATTATTGCCGAAAAACCCGGTCTTGAATGTTTCGCCACTGAAGACCCCAAAGGGCATCGTGCTATGCGCATTCCAGGTACAGACAACAAATACCTTTTTGATGCAAAAGGAAATTTGATTGGAACCGGCGAAAATGTTCCACCCACAGGCGATTGGGTCTGGTGGGATGGCGACAAATTGCGCGAGTATATTCGTCGTACCAGAGGACAAAAAGGCTTTTCCGTTGCCAAATATCGGTATGAGGAGAATGACGAAATAATACAGAATGGATTCGAGGGACAAGTGGTTATGGTTGTGGATTTGTACGGTGACTGGCGTGAGGAAATTATCACTGCGCTACCCGGTGAATTGCGTATATATAGTACCACGATACCTGCTAAAGACCGGCGAGTGACACTTTTGCAGGATAATACCTACCGCCAAACCATTACGGTTCGCACGATGGGTTATCAACAACCTGCTGTTCCCTCATTTTACCTCGGGGAATAAAAAGACAGCATTATAAAAAGCTTTAAAAAGATGAAAAATTTACCACACATTGTTTTAGCGTTTTTATCAATCGTTTGTCTGTGTTCATTTAAAGAGAGCAAGCAAAAAATTTACAATATAGCGAACTATGGTGCGGTAGGAGATGGTGTTATCGTAAATACGCAAACCATTCAGCAGCTCATAGATCAATGTGCAGAAGAAGGTGGAGGCGTAATAGTTGTTCCCGAAGGTGTTTTCAAAAGCGGAGCCCTGTTTTTTAAACAAGGCGTAAATCTGCACCTTGAAAAAGGTGGTGTATTGAAAGGTACGGTTAATGCCGACGATTACCCGGTAATAGATACGCGATGGGAAGGAATTGAACAACCTTGGCGTTCTGCTTTTATCAATGCTTTTGGGTTAGACGGTTTTAATATTACAGGAAAAGGGACGATAGACGGTTCGGGCGAAGAATGGGCGAAAATAGAATGGAGCAGTCTAAGGTTTGGTCGTCCACGTTTGATTGCCGTGCAAAATTCCAAAAATGTTTTCATATCAGACATATCCGTTAAAAACCAGGCTTGTTGGGGAGTTTTTATTTTGTACTCTCACAACGTCGATATTCGTGATCTCACCATCAGAGCTGCTCATTATATCCCTATGTCCGACGGGATTGATATCGATTCTAGTACCCGCGTTCATATTTCGAATTGCGATATCGATGTGAACGATGATTGCATAGCGGTGAAATCGGGCAAAGATGAAGATGGACGCAGGGTTGACAAGCCGTCGGAAAACATTTTGATAGAAAATTGCCGCTTCCGATACGGTCACGGTGGAGTGTCGATAGGTAGTGAAATGTCTGGAGGCATTCGCAACGTTGAAGTTCGCCATTGCGTTATGGAAGCCGACAATTGGGCTCCCGTCCGCTTTAAATCCCAACCGAGCAGGGGAGGAGTTGTGGAAAACATCATTTACAGCGATTTGATGTTGAAAAATACTCGCCAAGCATTCGAGTTCAATATGGAATGGCGGATGGTACCACCTATAAAACCACCTTCTGATCCATTGCCTGTAGTAAGAAACATTAAAATCATCAACGTTTCGGGTACGGTTGAAAAAGTGGGTATCATGCACGGTTTACCCGACAGTCCTATTCAAAATGTTTCGTTTCAGAATTGTCATATCAAGGCAAAAAGAGGATTCGTTTTGGAAAATGTCGAAAATATCGATCTTTCAGGCCTTCACATTACTGTGGAAGAAGGGGAGCCTATCGTTATTCGCAATACTGCACCGCGTGACAATGTTTTTCATGAAGAATCTTTGTCGTCCGTGAGCAACCTAACCGCTGGTGAAATTGCTACTCGGTTTAAGAATCCTCCTCCCCAATACAGCCTCAGCTTTTATTGGGGCTGGGATGGGAAAGTTACCGAAGAGGTAATGGCTCGCGATTTGGACGAATTCAGATCCAACAATGTCTCGGTTGTAACTATTGAACCCGGATACGACATGGACAATCCATACCTTTCCGAAGGATGGTTTGAAAAAGTAGAAACGGCCGTCAGGTTGGCAAAAGAGCAAAACATGTGTGTGTATCTTGTGGATGAAGGGAAATATCCGAGTGGTTTTGCCGGCGGAAAAATTTCGGAGCAAGCACCGGATCTCACCATGAAGGCACTGGTAGTTGCCGAAAAAATTGTCGTTAATGAAAGCGAATCGGTCTATCGCGATCTATCGCCTGAAATCCTCAGTGCGGCAGCCTATAACAAAGTCGACAGTACGACTCATATAATTGATATTAGTAACGGTAGATTGAACTGGACTGCACCTGCCGGAGATTGGGAAATCTTGCTCGTTAAAAGTGATTTTACATCTTCTCCTACTCGTTCGGTAAATAATCCGGAACGCAGCAAAAATACCCGTCATGCACTTATTGATTATCTTGATTCCGCTGCAACCCGTAAATTCATCGAATTTACACACGAAAAATATGCTGAACGCATGCAAAATGAATTTGGCAAAACCATTTTGGGTTTTCGAGGGGACGAACCCGATTACTCTATCCGCGGCATTCCTTGGACAACGACTCTGTTTGAAACCTTCGAGAGGGTGAAAGGTTATGACGTCTGCCCTTATGCGGCATCTTTTTTTGCACCGGCTTTAACGGAAGAGCAATGGCGTGTTCGTGCCGATTATTGGGATGTATGGTCCACTCTTTTTGCCGAGAACTTCTTTAAGATTCAGGCTGATTGGTGTGCCAATCATCATTTGGGCTATCTTGTACACCTAAACCATGAAGACAAAATGGTTGATTTGATTCGGTCGACGGGGGATTTTTTCAAAGCAATGCGGTACGTGCAAATGCCTGGCGTAGATGCAATTTGGGATCAAATATGGCCGGAGAAAAATATGCCGGTGTATCCCAAATATGCTTCTTCGGCTGCACATCTGTTCGGTCGTTCACGGTCATTTACTGAAAGTTTTGCGGCATATCGCCCTCAGCCCGGTATCGATCAGGCTAAATGGATAATCGATTATCAATTGGTAAGAGGTATCAATATGGTAGAAGTCATGTTTGTTCCTGCTTCTACTAGCGGCAAATCCGGCATGCGGGGATGGCTTGCCGACGAAAAATTTTCGGCAGTCGCCAAATATGTTCAACGCGCCTGCTATTTGCTTTCACAAGGAACACCCGCAGCCAAAATAGCGGTATATTTTCCTACAACGAGCATTTGGTTGGGCAACAATGAAGCCGAAGAAAGCACGCTTACCCTCATGCAAAAACTACTGGCCATGCAACGTGATTTTGATGTTGTGGACGAACAGTCGCTTCAATCCTTAATGAAACTCGAAAACGGGAGGTTTATCAACTTGAGCGGTCAGACCTATTCAACGGTGATAATTCCACCGGTTAGCGTAATTTCAAAAAACGCTTTAAATCGTCTGAAAACATTCAGAGAAATGGGTGGAACCGTAATTTTTATCGGAACACCTCCTCAACTGATTGCTGACCGAACGTTTTTTGATGCTACAGGACCGGCAGACATAAGTTGGGCAGTGCATGAACCCTTGAGTGACTTGACGGATGCAGTACTTGGAGTACTTCCGCCTGCAGATTTCCATTTAGCGCATCCTGCTTCATCCATTAAATATACACACCGCAAATGGAATGATGCAGATTTATATTTCGTTTTCAACGAAAGCAATCAAACGCAAGATCTTACAATTACATTATCCGGTAAAGGGAAGGTGCAACTTTGGGATGCGATGACAGGCGAAATTCAAGATATCTCTGATGTTGTCACAGCACAAGAAGGTATCAAAATAAATTTTCAGCTTGAACCTTGGAGCACACGCTTTATTGTCATCGACAATGATGCATTATAATATTGAGGTAAAAAGCTACTGACGAAAACAATAAAACAATAAAAACATCACAATGAAACACAAATCGCTTTTATTCAATTTATTATTGGCATTCATGATGATTTTACAACTGAATGCATCGGATCGAAAAAAATACAATTTCAACAGCGACTGGCTTTTACAAGTTGGCGATATTGAGGGAGCAGAAAAAAGCAACTTCAATGACAGCAAATGGGAAAAAATCACACTCCCCCGTGCTTTTAATGAAGACGAAGCTTTTAAGGTATCCATAGATGAATTAACGGATACGGTTGCATGGTACCGCAAACATTTTCGCATACCTCATTTGACAGACAACAACAAGGTATTTATCGAATTTGAAGGAATCCGACAAGCAGGAAAATTTTACTTGAACGGCCATTATTTAGGGAGACACGAAAACGGTGTGATGGCTTTCGGTTTTGATTTGACACCTTATTTGAAAAAAGGAGAAAACATCATTGCCGTGCGCATCGACAACGATTGGGATTATAGAGAAGAAGATACCGGAACAAAATTTCAGTGGAACAACCGTAATTTCAATGCCAATTATGGCGGTATCGTCAAAAACGTGTTCTTGCACGTGACAGGGAATGTCTATCAAACGCTTCCTTTGTATAGCAATCTCAAAACGACCGGCGTTTACGTTTATGCAACGAATATCGACATAAAAAATCGTAAGGCCGTTATTCATGCCCAATCAGAAGTACACAATGAGAGCCCAAAGCCGCAAAGGTTCAGCTATCGTGTCGCCATTTTAGATAAAGATGGTAAAGAAGTAAAAACATTCGAAGGGGAAAGTTCCGTTTTAAACCCCGGCGAATCCAAAATAGTAAGCGCAACAGAAGAAGTCGACAATCTTCATTTCTGGAGTTGGGGATATGGATATCTCTATGATGTGAAAACTCAATTGGTGGCAGACAACAAAATTATCGATGAAGTAATCACACGTACCGGGTTCCGAAAAACTCGGTTTGAAGAAGGAAAAGTTTGGCTTAACGATCGGGTTATCCAGCTTAAAGGTTATGCACAACGCACCAGCAACGAATGGCCGGCTGTAGGGCTGTCTGTTCCGGCGTGGTTGAGCGATTATTCAAATAATCTGATGGTGAAAAGCAATGCCAATCTGGTGCGGTGGATGCACGTTACGCCATGGAAACAGGATGTGGAATCGTGCGATCGTGTAGGACTGATTCAGGTAATGCCTGCCGGTGATGCGGAGAAAGACGTTACCGGACGTCAATGGGAACAGCGGAAAGAACTGATGCGCGATGCCATCATCTATAATCGCAATAATCCCAGCATTCTTTTTTACGAATGCGGAAACGAATCGATTAGCCGTGAGCATATGCTGGAAATGAAAGCCATTCGCAACAAATATGATCCTTTTGGGGGACGTGCCATTGGTTCTCGTGAAATGTTGGATATTCGCGAAGCGGAGTATGGCGGTGAAATGCTTTACATCAATAAAAGCATGCATCACCCCATGTTTGCTCATGAATATTGCCGCGACGAAGGATTGAGAAAATATTGGGACGAATACAGCTATCCTTTTCATAAAGATGGGGATGGTCCTCTTTATCGCGGAAATCCGGCCAGGGAGTATAATCGCAATCAGGACTCCTTTGCTGTGGAACTGGTACGCCGCTGGTGCGATTATTGGCGAGAACGGCCGGGAACCGGGAAACGCGTGAGTTCCGGCGGGTTGAAAATCATATTTTCAGACACCAATACACATTATCGCGGAGCAGAAAATTACCGAAGAAGTGGTGTAACCGATCCTATGCGTATCGAAAAAGACGGATTTTTTGCTCATCAAGTCATGTGGGATGGTTGGGTAGAGCCCGAAAAGCACCATACATACATCGTCGGTCATTGGAATTATCCAGAAAAGACGGTTAAACCTGTATACGTGGTATCAACGGCAGATGATGTAGAACTATTCCTTAACGGTCGGTCTCTGGGAAGCGGGAAGCGCGACTATGATTTTCTATTCATATTCGACAACATTATATTCGAACCCGGCAAACTCGAGGCTGTCGGCTACGATGAATCCGGAAAAGAATTGAGCCGTAATGCGCTTATCACCGTTGGAGAACCCGCAAGCTTAAAGCTTACTCCTTTTCAAAATCCTGAAGGGTTTCATGCTGACGGAGCCGATATGGTGCTTGTTCAAGTAGAGGTGGTGGACGAAAATGGTAACCGCTGTCCGCTCGATAATCGCACCGTTAGTTTTACGCTTCAAGGTGAAGCCGAATGGCGTGGCGGCATTGCACAAGGGCCGAATAATCATATTCTCTACACGAATTTGCCTGTTGAATGTGGGGTTAACAGAGTTCTTCTTCGCAGTACGACAAAAGCAGGAAAGGTTACCTTAACCGCCGAAGCCGAAGGACTTTCAAAAACCTCCATTTCGTTCCAATCTATTCCTGTAAAAGCAACAAACGGCTTAAGTACCTTTCTCCCTCAGATGAGTCTAGAAGGAAAGCTCGATAGAAGCGAAACATCTTTCGGACATTCCTATAAAAATAGCAAGCGGAGTGTGCGTATTTTGTCGGCTGTCGCCGGAACAAACAATGAGTCGGTTCATTACAGTTTCGATGATAACGAGTTGAGCGAATGGCGTAACGACGGCGATCTTGCTACTGCATGGATTACTTATCATCTTGAAGAATACACTACAATTGATGAAATTTGCCTTAAACTCGCCGATTTTCGTTCGCGAAGCTATCCTTTGGAAATATATGCCGGTAACACGCTTATCTGGAACGGTGAAACAGAAAAAAGCCTCGGATACATTCACCTGAAAACAAAGCCTGTACGCACTAACCGTATCACTCTCCGGTTGAAAGGAAGCACGGCAGATCAAGATGCTTTCAGACAGATTGTGGAATTGGATACTGAGCATAATATCGAGAAAAAAGATAAAAGAAAAAGCAACTATCATCTTCGCATTATCGAGGCAGAATTTTTAAAAACATTAAATAAATAAAGCTTTTATATAACATTTACAGGTGAGGATAAATGTTAAATGTCAAATAGTGTAGTATTTTAATCAAATATTGCAGTCTTTAATTAATGTTTTTGTTTATTTTTGTTTGCAGAAATACATAAAAATTTAATACTCAAGAAGTAATAATAGTAGTGTAGTTTACATCAAATCTGATAAATGTATAGAAAAGCAAATAAAGAATTCATTAAGAAAGATTTTACCGAAATGAGTAAAACGCATTTTATATTCACAAAATAAAACACAAAATTTTGTATTCTTGGACCTATTATTAAAATTAAAATCAACTCAATCAAAGAATGATGAAAGTATTATGAAAAAGAAAGTAAAAATGAAAAATGTTTGCTGGTCGCTTATTATTTTTTTTATTTTAGGCGCTTGCGAAAGTAAAATGGAAGAACATTATGAAGTTCCCGATTGGGCGGAAAGAAGTGCTTGGGAAGTCCTTCAAGAACAGGGAAATTATTCCATTTTTTTAAAAGGAGCTGAGAAAGCAGGTTTTAAACCGATTCTCGAAGGTAAGGGCCTGGTAACTGTTATGGCTCCTAATGATGAAGCTTTTAGTGAATACATTGTCAGTTGTGGAAAATCTTCAATAGATGATTTCACAAGAGATGAAGTAATGAAATTAATCGGTTTCCATCTGATATATTATTCATATGATAAAGATAAGCTGATTAATTTTCGGCCCTTAGAAGGAGACGGAGCTACCGAGGAAGAAAAGGAGGTTATGGCCGGGCTTTATTACAAGCACAGAACTCGAAGTTATGATCCACCTACCATTGAATTGGATACGAATGGCAGAGAAGTGACAGTCTATCATAATGAACGACTTTTACCTGTTTTTTCTTATAAGCTTTTTAACACTAAAGGGATTAATGCTAAATACAATTATGAATATTTTTATCCTAATTCCTTGTGGACAGGAGAAGATGGTTTTAATGTATCCAACTCAAGTGTAAATGAATATGAATTGATAGCCCACAATGGTTATATTTACTTGTTGAACCAAGTTTTGAAACCACTGGAAACTATTTATAAGGAATTGCAACAACGCGATGAATATTCCCGTTATCTGGAACTTTACGACAGGTATTCTTATTATGAGCTTGATCCTCAACTTACCGTTGATTTCGGAAAAGGCAATGACCTTTATCGTCATTATCATTCACCTCTTCCAAATATTGCCTGTGAATGGCCGGTAAACAATTTCAGGGATGTTGCCAATCTTGCTTATATGGCCTATAGCGTTTTTGCTTCTTCCAACACCGCATTAGACAATTTTTTTGAAAATTACTGGCAACAAGGAGGATATAATTCCTTTGATGAAGTTAGCGACATTGCCATAAAATATCTTATATACAATACGGTATACAAAGAATCGATTGTCTTTCCGGAAGAGATTAAAAAAGGGAACATTATCAATTCATTCGACATGAAGATTGATTTCGATGTAGATCAAGTTCCCTTAGAAAACAGGTTCATGTGTACCAATGGTGTATTATATGGGCTTAATGAATTACAACTTCCGTCGATGTTTACATCAATTACAGGTCCTGCTTTTCGATATAAAGATTTATCTTATTATCTCTACATGTTAGATGCTTCAGGAATGCTGGTTGGACTTTCTTCCGGAGAAACAACAATGACAGCCTTAATACCCACAAATCACCAAATGATAGAGGGTGGTATTAATTTGATTGATGATGAATTGTGGTCGGAAGAAGAAGGGGAACTTGCACCATTAAATACAGGAAGGATGACTGATATTGTAAACCTGCATACCGTAACAGGAGGTGAAAGTATAAAATCATCAGGCACACAGGTGCTTCGCACTAATATTCCATTTACTTATTGGTACATAAAGGATGGTGAAATTATAACCAGTGTCCTTTTTAACGAGAAATTTATAAATCCTTTTTCCATTGTATCCTTTGTTGATTTACACCCATTAACTTACAATGGCAAAGATTGGTCAAATGGGAAAGCATATACGTATGATTACGAGGAAATGTTTCTTCCACTTAGTCCATCAACTTCGGTCCTTAATCAATTAGCTATAACAAGGGATACCCGATACCCCTATTTTCGATTTTCGGAATTGCTCCGAAATGCAGGTTTAGTGGATATTGCAAATGGAACGTTGCCGTTTGCCGACGGGTTGAGGCCAGTTATATTTATTCCTACTAATGATGCCCTCTCCCGAGCAATATCTGCAGGGCAAATACCGGGGGTGAATGTCGACGGTTTTGTTTCTAATCAAAAGGCATTGGCCGATTATTTGAAAAATTATTTCGTACCCACAGGAGCTAACGGGATGACAACCTATCCTTATATAGGTTCAGGTATTCAAGGGCAGTATTCAACCCTGGGAACGTTCAATCGCGACGGAACATCTTTAAATACCGTGGTTGTTATTAAAGATAATGGTAACTCTTTGAGTGTAAAACTTAATTTTCCCGGAGTTTTTGAGGGAGAGGAAGTAAATGTGATTTCGGACTACGATTATTTTCCTTTTGCGTTTTTTGATGGAGGAGCGCACTTTATTGATGATGTATTTAAAAAATAGTAAAATTATTACCAGTTGATATGAAAAAAACACAATATCTGATTTTAATTGCAATGTTTTTTTTGCCGGTTTCCATATTGGCTCAGACCAATATTCTTTCGGGATTTGTATATGAGCTTGTCGATGGCAAAGAGCGGCCTCTGCCGGGTGCAAATGTAGTTGTTGTTGACAAGCAAAATCGTATACTGACAGGCGTTGCGACTTCTGAGACAGGTGAATACAACATCCAGATTCCGGCATATGAAAAAGATCTTAAAATAACGGCTTCTTTTATAGGAATGAAGTCGCAAACAGTAAATTATCGCGGGCAGAAAACATTGGATTTTGTTTTGACTCCCGAAGAACATATTATTGAGGAATTTGTTGTGGAAGCTCAGCGAATGAATCGCATGGGGATAACGGATAGGGAACAAACCGCTGCAACGCAACGAATAATGGTGGATGAAATTGTGCAAACGGCACCGATTGTAACAATTGAAGAAGCTTTGCAAGGACGAATAAGCGGACTTGATATTGTAACCGGCGGAGATCCGGGAGCTAAAAGTTCCATTCGAATCAGAGG
>Ga0172377_10005151_pt1 | contig 13432 bp, 13 predicted proteins | sample Pumphouse3metaG_FD_119749 | JGI IMG/M metagenome (GOLD analysis project Ga0172377, IMG submission 119749) | Leachate microbial communities from a municipal landfill in Southern Ontario, Canada - Pumphouse #3 metaG | ecosystem: Engineered > Solid waste > Landfill > Unclassified | place: Canada... | reverse complement strand
GGTCTTGTGGCCGACTTAGGTGGTGTTATTGCCGCCATTATTGTAGGTTACATCTTTTTTTACTGATACATTCCATCGAGAGGGATATTTTTGTTTAGACTAAATAATATATATTGAATATGATAACATATTGTACGGAAGATGTAAAAATGCCCAAAATCCAAAAGCGGGGCATATCTGCATGGGTTAAACGCATAGCCGACAAGCATGGTTATAAGGTAGGCGACATTGCCTATATATTCTGTTCTGACGAACACATATTGGAGGTCAACAAGCAGTATCTCCAACACGACTACTATACGGACATCATCACATTCGACTATACCGAAGAGAAGAAAATATCCGGGGACCTTTTCATCAGTCTGGACACCGTCAAGACAAACGCAGAGAAGTTTGGAGCAGAATACGACACAGAGTTGCATCGGGTCATCATCCATGGCATTCTCCATCTTTGCGGAATAAACGACAAAGGTCCGGGCGAACGCGAGATAATGGAAAAGAATGAAAACGAAGCGTTAGAACTTCTGAAGGAGATAAACAACGAATCCAACAAATAGGAGAATAGTCCGGATGCCATACTCTTCCTTTATGGAAGAGACTCACATACACAAGGACAACCCTCTCTTTGCAAATCAAAAAGAGAGGTCGCAATCAGGCACAACATACATAAGAAGTCAATCCTTCTTATGCGCCTTGCCTCCTTTTAGCATCCGGAAGAAGAGATATATTGCCATGACAGAGACAAATCCCTCCACCACAATCATGAGAATAAACGATGAAAGTTCCATGCTTTTAGTTTTTTACAGATTTCACAGGAAGGGGAAATATCCTCCTGTCCTATTCTACCATCACAAAAATAAGCATTCTATCCGGCAAGACAAATAGAATATTGTCTATATTTCCTTTATTAACTACAAATGGATATCTTTGCGTATCTAATAAAATTTGCACATTTAAAAAGAAGGCACATGAATAAATTATGGAGATTCACCCTATTGCTAGTATTTAGCTTGGCCGTATTATGCTCATGCAAGGACGATGACGAACAAGAAACGAACCGTACCGACAACATATCGAGAGAAGAGAAAATCCTTCGGGTTAAGATAGCACAAATGCTGATGGTAGGCTTCCGTGGCACAGGTCCGGAACTGACCAATGAGATGAAAGAGGCAATAAGCGAAGTTCAAGTTGGTGGGGTTATTCTATTCGAATACGACGCCATCGCGCAAAGCCGGCCACGAAACATAGAGTCAAAAACGCAGTTATCGCAACTCATAGCCAACCTAAAGAAAGCCGCAAATGGCTCTCTCTTCGTAGCCGTAGACCAAGGGGGAGGAAAGGGATGCCGACTAAAAGAGAATTATGGATATCCACGAACAGTAACGGCCCAATACTTAGGAGACCTCAACAATACGGATACTACCAGTCTGTATGCGACAAGCATCGCACAGATGGTGAGCGAAAGCGGGTTCAACCTCAACTGCGCCCCATGCGTGGACCTGAACGTCAATCCTCTCTCTCCTGACATCGGAGCCTACCAGCGTAGTTTCTCCGCAGATCCGGAGATAGTCACATCCATCGCCTCCATCTTCTACAACAAACAAAAAGAGAAACAGGTATTGTCCGCATTCAAGCACTTCCCAGGACACGGCAGCGCCACATCAGACAGCCACGACGGGTTCACGGACGTATCGCAGACCTGGAGCGCCAACGAACTGGAACCTTACAAGAGACTGATAGCCAAAGGAACATGCGACATCATCATGACCTCGCACGTGTTCAACTCACAACTCGACGATGAATATCCGGCCACATTATCAGCAAAAACCATTAACGGACTACTCCGCCAACAGATGGGATTCAACGGAGTGGTCATATCCGACGACATGGCAATGGCTGCCATCCGTGACAATTGGGATTTGGAGACCTCCATCTGCAAAGCCATAAACGCAGGCGTAGACATCTTGATTTTCTCCAATAACCAAGGAGAATACAACGGACATATAAGCCAACAAGCTGTTGACATCATCGCAAACCTTATCAGAAATGGGAAAATACAGAAAGCCGCATCGACAGCTCCTATCAGCGTATACAGCGGCTCCAGAGTGTGATTGCAGAGTAAGGTAGATTCGATTCCTATTAGAGAGGGACGCTTAGGACTTCACTCCTATTATGCGACAAGGCACAGTTTGCTCCCGACAGACATGGCATGCTTCTTTATGAGAAAATCATGTCCATAAGGACGTTATGAACATAGGAGTTGCATCTGAAACCTTAGAGAAACCGCAATCCGCATAGAAATGAACCTCTCCGTCATATGCTATTATTGCTATCCGAAGATAATCCGCATATCTTTTCTTAACCATAGCAACCAATGTTCTTCCAATGTGCACCCCCTGATACCTTGGATCAACAAGCAAATAATGGACATACGCATTCATCGCCCCATCGTCCATCGCACAGACCATGCCGACCAACTCATCCCCATCCCATGCAGAATAGACCGTCGAGAAGTTTCTCATGGCGACCACCAGTTTATCCGGAAAATGTCCCGAAGACCAATCGACAGAAAGGAACAGTCCTTGTAACATATCCCTATCAAACTCTTTTATATCCTTATAATCTATTTTCATCTTCTACTCTATTTTAGTAAGCATCAAAGGAACAACTATTTTCATAAAATGCAGCAGGCATTGCCTTGGCAGGACAAAGGGATAGACACTGTTGTTAGGAAATACGCACCTCCCCCTCCTCCGCCACGGACAAAGGCAAGTATACGCCTTCTGATGGTGATGCGTTTGAAGAAATCCCGTTTTATCCTGTAAATCCTATCCGGAACAATTGATGGATTGATTAGATTGACGGAAAGAATGGTATCCACACAAGACATCGAGCTTTACCAATTTGTTTTTCATGATTTCTTAGCAAATGGCAAGACATAGCACTCTATCCACAACCTATCATCGCCGCCAAAGGGACAACAACTTCCAAAGGAAAAACATTTTCAGACAAAACCGCATCATTTCCATACAAAATCTAGCATTATTCCATTCATCACTGTTTGGTACGAACAAAAAGAGAACAAAAATGTTGATAATTGCGTATTTTTAGTAATTTTGCTATCAATTTGACATTAAAATAAAAAAAAGTGGAAAAGATAGATGACTTGGATAAGCAGATTCTTGAGATAATCACCAAGAATGCACGCATTCCATTTAAGGATGTAGCCGGCGAATGTGAGGTTTCACGCGCTGCCATCCACCAACGTGTTCAGAGACTGATAGATATGGGAGTCATCATTGGCTCCGGATATCATGTCAATCCGAAAACCTTAGGCTACCAGACCTGTACCTATATCGGTATTAAGCTGGAGAAAGGGTCCATGTATTCGGAGGTTGTTCCGGAGCTGGACAAGATTCCGGAGATCGTAGAGTGCCACTTCACCACTGGCCCCTACACCATGATGGTGAAACTCTATGCCCACGACAACGAACACCTCATGCAACTGCTCAATGGAAAGATTCAGAGCATAAAGGGCGTATCTTCCACAGAGACACTCATCTCATTGGAGCAAAGCATAAAGAGGGAGGTTCCTATCAACAATATTGAGTTAGGTTAATCCTTTCCGATAGACGACATCAAAGAAAGGAAGCCATAAAAGAATTCATATTCTCTTATGGCTTCCTTTTTATATTAATATGTCAACAGAAAAGAGGCTATTTCCCCATAACAACTCGATTATCTGACAATATTCTCAAGTTATTCTTCACTTAGTAATCGTCAAAACAACTTGTGCCGATTTTGATGGCGTCCATCTGTCTGCCCCTGCGGGATATTTTTCCTGACGATAGCCCAATGAAATCAACCATACAAGATGTTTTGATCTTTACCAAGATATTTCTAATGGTCACTTAAACATATCATCGTGGTTCATACACCTCTCCTCCTCGCTCGTCCGCTTGGCGGAGAAATGTATCAGCACACAGATTCCTATAATAAGGGCCAGCAAGACGACCCGAATCATGTCTATATAAAATACATTGTTGGCCATCCATCTACCTCCATAGATAGGAGTACCTATCATCACCAGATCGTCTTCCTTTACATAAACATCCAAATTCCCATCAAAATCATACTCCTTGTATTCGCCCATATTAGCGATAATCATCTTTGTCTTCCCATTTTCAGTCTTCAGATACTCCACCAATCCCGTATTCTCGGCATAATGGTTCCTGCTAAACCAAGCCCTGTTAGGGCCTACGCTCTTATGGTTCAACTCCGAGATGATGCTTGTATCATCCAACTCCCAACCCTTTAGACTCAGTAGACTCCAATCGTCGTTCTTAGGTTTAATGAGGGCCGCCACAAAAATGATGACCAGCATCGTAGGCGTCACATATTTCATTACATATTTGAGGAATATCGGGATGTTCATATCTGCCCCATAATGAATCAACTTCCACCCCTTATCAACACCAAACACCCAAGAGAACAAGATTGCCTCAAACATGGCAAATACAAACAAGGCGATTGTTCCTCCCCAATAATCATACTGGTCAAACACACCCTTCGAGAAGAACAGAACAGGCAAAATCCCCAACACAAGAATTATCAGACCAAACACGCCAGAACTCTTCTTCTGCGACCAACCATAGTTTTCCGAGAAGAAGCCAACGGTAGGAGTCGCCAAAGCCAATGTAGAGGTGATGCTCGCAAGAAACAACAGTCCGAAGAATGACACTCCCGCAATTGCAGAGAGGACTCCGCCCCACTGCTCAAACAAGAAAGGCATCGTTCGGAATCCAAGCCCCAGCCCTCCGTTCTGTGAAAGTTCAATCACATGGTCTATCCCAAAATAGCCAATCGAAATAGGAATGATGATTGCGCTACCAATCACAATCTCCGTAAACTCGTTCAAAAAACCTGCGGTCATGGAATTGAGCGTCACATCTTCCCTCTTCCTCATATACGAGGCATAAGTCTGGATACAACCCATTCCGAGCGACAGGGTGAAAAACACCTGTCCGGCCGCCGATAGCCAGACCTTCGGATTGAGGAGAGAGTCGAAATGCGGAGTCCACATAAAGTTAAGTCCGACAGTACCATCCAAATAAGCGCCTTCCGAACCCGCCTTCAAGGTGAAGGATTTATAGACCAGAAACAGTCCGAAGAGAAGTAACAACGGCATGCATACCTTAGCCACCACCTCGATTCCATTCTTTAAACCCCGGCTAAGCAACAGAACGTTAAGCCCAAGACAGAAAACGAACAATATAACCGATTCATATGGCAATCCCGTCGAGGATGTACCAATGTTGAGATAGTCGGAAAAGAAGCCAGACACCTCATCTTCTGTCATTCCATTAAATGTACCAATAGCTGAATGGAACGTATAAGAGAGCGTCCAACTCTCAATATAACAATAGTACGAAGAGATGATGACACTGGAAAAGATACCGATTGCTCCAATATACTTCCATGCCCAATGTCGATCCAGCTTCTGCATAATCATAGGAGGAGAATGGTGTCCATACTGGCCTCCAAACTTTCCGGTAGACCATTCTATCAGAAGCAAAGGCAGCCCCAATAAGATAAACGACACAATATACGGAATGATAAAAGCTCCGCCTCCATTCTGCACCGCCTGCACCGGAAAACGAAGAAAATTTCCTAAACCAACGGCATTACCAGCCATAGCCAGAATCAGACCTACACGTGACCCCCAAACCTGTTTTTCGTCAGCCATTTTAAATCTATTTTTATGAGATTCAAAAATACATGTTTCGCCTGATTTTATAGGTTGGATGAAACGTTTTTTTTATCTACCGCATACCGCAGCACGGAAATATGTCCATTCAGTAGTTAAAAATAATTGATTATATGATTTTTACAAAAGGATCAATAAGTATTTGTCAAAAAATAAATTATGACGACTTTGATAAAATGCCGTAGGCATTATTTATTTGTAGCAGCTGCGCTGTTGCCGGCTTTTCTGGAAATATGGCACGCACCTCCCTCTGCGGCCAAAGGCGGGTGTCCCGCCTGCCGAAGGTGAGTATAGGAGTTACGACGCTTTCACATCTGTTTATTTCTACGGAATGGTTGCTGTCAAGGCAAGGTTTGGGAAGTACATACACACAAGATGTTTTTGAACTTTAACAAGTTATTTTTTTAATGATTGCCAAAATGAAGTTTTCCTTTTATAGGCTCATTCATTTTAATGTTAATATCTTATGAATACATAAATTCACTAACGTTCAGTAGTTGATACTACAACAAATTGTAGTCGGTTATATGAATTTTATTTATTAATATTGTGAAATCAAACAAAGAGATAGTAATAATTATGTTTTTTAACTTAAACCGTACTTAACCATATAATTAATTGTTCAAGAAACAAAACCAAGCCTATTTAAATCAAGAGGACGCCCACATAGGCGTCCTCTTTCATTTTTTTTTGGATAGAACGGAGGAAATCAATCCTTAGGTCTTGCTTCCTTTACAACCATTGTACGGCCATCAAGATCTTTGCCATTTAACTCCTCGATTACAGCCTGCGCAGCTTTCTCGTCTGGCATTTCAACAAAAGCGAAACCTTTTGATCTTCCTGTCTCACGATCTTTTATAACCTTGACTGACTCTACTTCTCCAAATTCAGAGATGACCCTTTCAAGATCATCTTCACGAACCTTATAATTAAGGTTCCCTACATAAATGTTCATAAAATATAATTAATGAAAAATTAAAAAAAATACAGATGCGAAACACAAGGTATAGTCAAACCCAAATAAACCCTTTTATGGATAATTCGTAATTAACGAACGCAAATGCTTTACCATCTTTCAGTACAAAGGAACGCATAAAAAGTGAAACGGCAAACAAAAAAATATTTTTATTTTCACAAGCAACCTTACACGCCTTTAGTAATCGTCGAAAAACAACTTGTGACGATTTAGATAAAATGCCGTAGGCATTATCTATTTGTAGCACCTGCGCTGCTGCCCGCTTTTCTGGAGACATGGCACATTCTTCAAAAAAACCTTTTCTATTCTTTCGTACATCCGCCAAGAAAGTTTCTCCACGCCGCAGTACGCACCTATTCTCCTCCGCGAGTGTCCGCCTGCCAGGAAAGAGACGTTTTAAAAAAATCCGGTCCATTCTGTATATCCTGTCCGAGAATCTACGCGATATTTTGCTGTCAATGCAATGTCTGTATATCCACCCACACAAGATGTTCTGAACTTTAACAAGTTATCTTTTTATTACCACTTAACCATAAATTCATTCAGATATCCCCCAAAAAATTGGTAATACACAAAGGCTTTCATTGTATTTATCTGACAAATAGGCTTCTATTTCCTATTTATACTGTTCCTCCTATCCGAACGGCTACACAAAAATCTACATGGGGAAAGTTACTCCACCCCGCTCTTGAATCCTAGACGAAGGAGCGTTTCGGAGACATTGCCCTTTATCTGATATGCACCATACTCTCTTCGCAAAGGATAGTTGCCTCGTTGTTCCTCAAATGTAGACGGAGAACGACGAAGTCTGCCGTCATCGGAAAGGACATCATACGCATGCAATATCGCCTCGCCAACCGTCAACTTGTCACCATCTAGCACAGCTTCGTCCGGAGTGGCAATCCCATTAATATTCCAATTGTCGATTCCCAAATGAAAGAACCTACTAATTGAACGCACGGACATCTCCGTGGCATTGGCTTTGCCATCTGCCGAATAACCCGCAATATGAGGAGTGGCGATCTCCGCCATAGAGAGGAGCTCCGCATCTATATGAGGCTCATTCTCCCAACAGTCAACAATAACTCCGGCTATGGCACCAGCCTTCACGCCATTCTTTACCGCCATCGTATCAAACACCTCTCCCCTCGCGGCATTGATAAGGAAAGGCTTTTTCCTTAGACTACCGATAAGAGGAAGATCTACCAAATGAAAAGTTTTGTCTTCTCCTTCCCGATAAAGCGGCACATGAAAAGTTATAATATCCGCTTCGCTACAGATTTGAGAAAGTGGAACAAACGCACCTACTCCCTCCTGACGTTCCCTAGGCGGATCGTTCATCAACACCTTCATGCCTAAGGCTGAAGCCACCTCGACAACCAACTTGCCAACATGTCCCACTCCCACAACGCCAAGCGTTTTATTTTCCAAAGGAAACGAGTACTTTTCTGAGAGACGGATTAATGAGGAGGCTATATATTGAGCCACCGAGCGTGCATTACACCCCGGAGCATTTGTCCACCCGATGCCTTGTTCCTTACAAAAAGAGGTGTCTATATGGTCATACCCGATTGTGGCCGTGGCAATAAACTTAACCCTGCTGCCTGCTAATAAACTGCCATTACACCCGGTACGGGTGCGAACTATCAACGCATCGGCATCACGGACATCGTCTGCCGTGAATCCGCTTCCCGGCAGATAAACCGTCTCCGCCACACTCTCAAAAGCTCCTTTTATGAAAGGTATCTTATTGTCTATGACTATCTTCATCTTTTCCCTATTCAATATAAATTCCAAAAAATACGAACAAAGGACAATCGAACCCCGAAGTTCGGTTGCCCTTTGTCTATATAACTACCACAAAATGGTGACGGCATTGGTCATCTCGACGAGATGATAAGTTCATTCTCTCTACAAAACTTCTTGAATGCGTCGATCAGCTCCTTTTTCACGAACTTCTCTTCGGCTGCAACACTCATCACGATATCTTGAACCTTCTCGGCATCGGCATCCGTATAATTCTTACCTTTCTCCACTATGTCAAAAGCTTCTCTATATTCATTCTTATAGATATTATTATAGAAATCGACAAATTCTATTCCTGCCTGCCGAAGATTGTCATTCTCTCCATACGGCTTCATCTCCTGCAACTCCTTCAATGTCTCTTCCGTATTTTTCTGGCACTCCGACAATGCTTTTTCAGCCTCTTCGAAATCCCTCTTGACCAAAGCCTCCGTTATCTTAACTGTCTGTTTCTCCATGTCAGAAGCCTTCTCCATAATCTCCTCCGCATAATCGGCAGGGGTGGAACAAGAAGCCAATGTGACTATAAACAAAGAACTTAATAAATAAACCAACTGTTTCATTTTGCTGTCAATTTGTTAATAATAAGTTATTATATCCGTAAAGGTAACTATAAAAAACGAGATTAGGACAAGCATAACAGAAATAAGCATGCTTGATATGGATGCTCATACGCGATGCTCCCGTTCAACATTCCGGATCATGATAGTTATACACAACCGCATGGATGGCATGTATAATCTCCTTTATACCGGCAATTTCACCCTGTCTATAAAACATCAGCCTCAACTCCATCCCTTCTAAAGAAGGAGAATATGGCGGCTGCCAATAATAGACGTCAGACATACGGAATCCCATCCTTTCGTAGAAAGAGACCCTCCTCCGCGTCTGTTCGTCTATCGGAGGCTCCACCTCCAAGACAAAAGGGAGATTCTCCCTCTCCTGCAACATACGCAGGGCCTTGGTTCCTACTCCCGTGCCACGATTCTCGGAAGCTACGGCGAAATGTTCCACATAAACGTATCTGTCAAAACTCCACAACCCAAAGAAGCCTACAAAACGGTCATCTTCCAGAATGGCAAGAAGCCGATACCGGCTCTTCTGCATCTCCAGCAACCGCGTCAGGTCAGACAACGGCCTTCTCTCATAATCAGGAAACGACTCCTGATAAAGTGATAGGAACGATTTCCAAAATAGGTCCGTCTCCCCATCTATCGGACATAAATTCATATTCCTTCCGTTTTTATTAGCATTAGAAAGAAACAATTTTTCAAATATAAAAAAGGATATGCGGAAAATCCACATATCCTTTTTTATTTATATAAAATTCCGAATTATACCAAATCCAGCTTATTTATTTACTCTGAACTTCTCGTTGCCGTTCTTGATGAAGTCAACGATTTGGTTAGCGGCAGCAATACCTGCATTGGTGTTAGCCTCCGTTGTCTGGGCACCCATCTTCTTCGGTGTAGAGAAGTAACGTCCAGTAAACTTAGCGAACTCATCGTTAGCAGCAGGCATAATATCTGTGATATATTTCAAATCCTCACGGTCTGCCAACAACTTGATAAGGCCAGCCTCGTCGATTACCTCCTTACGTGCGGTATTGATAAGGATACCACCCTTCTTCATCTGGTTCACCATATCGTAGTTGATGCTGTTCTTTGTCTCAGGAGTAGCAGGAATATGCAAAGAGACGATGTCGCAAGTCTTGAACAGTTCGTTCTGGTTAGCAACAGCCTTCACGCCTGCAGCCTCGATAGCAGAAGAGGGACAGAAAGCGTCGTATGCATAAACTTCCATTCCAAATCCTTTTGCCACACGAGCAACATTACGGCCTACATTACCGAATGCCAAAAGACCGATTTTCTTACCCATCAACTCAGAGCCTGACTTTCCGTTGTAGAAGTTACGTACTGCATAAACCAACAAGCCAAGGACCAACTCAGCAACTGCATTGGCGTTCTGTCCAGGAGTGTTCATGACACATACCTTATGTGCAGTAGCGGCAGCGAGGTCAACGTTATCATAACCGGCACCGGCACGAACAACGATTTTCAACTTCTTGGCAGCATCAAGCACTTCAGCATCTATCACATCACTACGGATGATGATAGCCTCAGCGTCGGCCGCAGCATCCAAAAGCTGTTTCTTCTCCGTGTATTTTTCCAAAAGGGCCAACTCATAACCAGCACCCTCTATTACTTCCTTTATGCCATCTATCGCAGCCTTTGCGAATGGCTTTTCTGTTGCAACTAATACCTTCATTGTATAACCTCCATTCCCTTTTCGGGATCTTTAAAGTTGGATAATACGGAGACTCATACTTATCGTATGCACCTCCCCGATAATTTATTGATAATAGTCCGGTTTCGTCCATCAGACGCAACCATCAGATAAGTTTAGAATGAAAAGATTAACCACAAAGTTCACAAGATTGGGAATCTTTGTGTGCCTTGTGGTTAAAACCCCATACGCGAATATCGTGTACAGATTATTTTAGATTAGCCTTCTCAAACTCGTTCATGCAGTCAATCAAAGCTTGTACACTCTCGATTGGCAACGCATTGTAGCAAGAAGCACGAAAACCACCCACCAAACGGTGACCCTTGATTCCAATCATGCCTTTTGAAGTGGCGAACTTGATGAAATCAGCCTCAAGATCTTTGTACTCGTCTTTCATGACGAAACAGATGTTCATGCGAGAGCGGTCTTCCTTCTTTGCCGTTCCGACAAACATTTTGCTGCTGTCAATGGCATTGTAAAGCAAGTCTGCCTTAGCTATATTCTTCTTCTCCATCTCCTTTACACCACCTTGGGCCTTCAACCACTTCAATGTCTGAAGAGCAGCGTAGATAGGCAATACAGGAGGAGTATTGAACATAGAACCGTTGTCAATGTGAGTCTTGTAATCCAACATAGTTGGGATATGGCGGGTTACCTTGCCAAGCAGTTCGTCCTTAACGATAACGAAAGTAACACCGGCAGGAGCCAAGTTTTTCTGAGCACCACCATAAATCATTCCGTATTTAGAAACGTCGATAGGGTGAGAGAAAATGTCTGAAGACATATCGGCAATCACCGGGATTGGAGAATCGATGTCACTCAACAACTCCGTACCGTAGATTGTATTATTTGACGTAATATGCAGATAGTCGGCATCAGCAGGAATCTGATAGTCCTTACCAACCTTTGGCACCCAAGTGAAATTGTCATTAGCAGAAGATGCTACTTCAACAACCTCTCCAAATGCCTTTGCTTCCTTCATAGCTTTCTTTGCCCATACGCCTGTATTGACATAAGCAGCCTTCTTTTCCAAGAAGTTGAAAGGAATCATACAGAATTCCAAGCTTGCACCACCTCCAAGGAAGATAACCGAATAGCCTTCCGGAATATTCAAGATCTCTTTAAATAGAGCTACAGCTTCATCAACGATTGGCTGGAAATTCTTAGCACGGTGGCTGATTTCGAGTAGTGACAAACCATCATTCTCAAAATCTAATACGGCCTGAGCTGTCTTTTCTATCACTTCTCTTGGGAGAATTGATGGTCCTGCGTTGAAATTATGTTTCTTCATAAAACCTGAAATTTTATAATTAGTTATATTAGTTTCCGTCGTTCTTCTTGTACAAGTGACTAAATGCTTAGAAGTTATATTTCATTTCTGCTTCTCCCGCATCTTATCTCTTGCCCAGTTCAAAATTGAAAAATATGCGGCAAAATTAATATAAAATTCATATCAAAAGATATTTTTCTTCTTTTTTTGCTAACAAAATAAAGTTTTTTTATCTCTAAATCGCATTTTATGTAAATAAAAAATGACATTTTGTCAAAAATTACCCCTAAAAATTATCATTTTGTCATTTTAAATTTTCAAAATTCGAGATTGACTAACAAAATGTTCAAAAAGTCCCATTTCAATTTTTCTTTTGATAAAATGCCCATTTCAATTTGTTTTGCACTCCTTAATAAAAATTTCGTTTGTCCTGTTTGTTGCAAAAAAAATTTTCTGCCATTACCTTTGAAAAAAATTTTAACGTATGAATACCATGAGACAATTTTTATGCATATTTCTTTTGTTCTTTCTGTTCTCCTCTAACAGCTTTTCTGAAGAATTTAATTGGGGAGTAAATTTCTCCGCATTGTATACCCTGCCAAATATAGATTTTCAGTCCAGAAATGAGGTTGAAGCAGATCCCCAGATAGGAGGTTCGGCCGGATTTGTCGCCGAAATGCTACTTGGAAAATCAGTTTCATGGTCTGTAGAAAGCGGTGTCCTTCTTGATTTTGTCAGATTCTCCATGAAAGGAAGAAACAATGGGAAGAAACAAAACCACACCTTGACTGCCATCTCTGTCCCGGTTATTATTAAACGTCTTTTCCCTCTTGACAAGAACAGAAGCATATCCTTCGGTCTAGGAGGGAATTTTCTACATTTCAACGAAGACGAGGTGTGTGACATCGTACTCAAAAAGAACTCCGTCTCTCCTTTGGCCGACATAGACTTTTCCTTCTACGACTTCAGAATAAGTGCAGCCTACGAACTCGGCGTTATGGATCTAATGGATGAAAATGCTTCGAAAAACAAGATTTATCGTAACGCAAGGTTCAAGACAAGTAACATCCGTTTAGGAATCACTTGGTTCTTCTTATAGGGGAAACAGCAACATTTCCAATAAGGAATTTGTTATCTAACATCGCCTTTTAAATCAGGAAGCAGATATGAGACATGAAAGAATAGTCATAATAGGAGCAAGTTCAGGCATCGGAGAAGGATTGTCCCGCATTTTCGCAAAAGATGGATGCAAAATAGGCATAATGGCCAGAAGAGAAGAACTTCTTTTACGAATGAAGGATGACTATCCGGACCAATTCATAACTCATGT
>Ga0172377_10005150_pt1 | contig 13435 bp, 16 predicted proteins | sample Pumphouse3metaG_FD_119749 | JGI IMG/M metagenome (GOLD analysis project Ga0172377, IMG submission 119749) | Leachate microbial communities from a municipal landfill in Southern Ontario, Canada - Pumphouse #3 metaG | ecosystem: Engineered > Solid waste > Landfill > Unclassified | place: Canada... | reverse complement strand
TTCAACATTGACAGGGTTTGGTCTAAAAAAAGACGGCGGCGGCGGGGATTGCCCTCAATTAGTCGCAAATCCTCTGGGCGAAAAACAACCACCGATAAATTTTTAACAAAATCTTTACGCCGCCGCCTCACATCATTAACAGTAAACAATCGATATTGGCTTTTTTTACCAGCGACCATTCCTCTAGTTAACATTGCTTCTAATTTCAGATTTTCTAAATCGTTTTGTTTATTTTCCAAATTTTGCAAATTATTTGTGGATAACAAATCATCAAGGCTTTCTAGTTCAAATAAAGCTTGTACTCTACTTAGTTCAGCTTCCAAGCGAATCATTTCTTCAATGCGAGCTGCTCGAAAACTATCGCCACTAGCTAAAAGATTAATTGCTTCGATGATCGAGGTTTTACCACTACCATTTTCGCCAACAAAAATAGTGGTTTTGGCAAAATCCCAATGCTGATTGGTGAAATTTCTAAAATTTTGTAAAGCTAATTTGCGTAAAAACATAATTTCTAGTCATTATTTACAATAATTTTACAACTAATTGCGAAAAGCTCGTCGAAAGCGCCAAAATAAATAAATTAATAAGATTTGCCAAAATAGAAAGAAAAAGAAAAAAGATCGATAAACCAATCTAAAAAACAAAGAACTATCATAAAATAAAGCTAAGAGCCACCAAGCAAACAAAAAATAAAAAATACCAGCTAATAAAGTGGGTAAAAACATTAAAGGGATAAAGACTTTATCACGAACCAAATTTTGCATACTTTGATAGGGATGTAAAAACAAGCCTAAAACAATTTGAGCCAAAGAATAAATTAAGGATTCAATAAAGGTCAACTTATCCATTGCTTCCTTGATAAAAAAATAACTCCCAAACGAAGGAGCTCATTAAAGCTAAAAATAATAATATTTGCCAGGTGTGAGTAGCTACAAAATTAGCAATATTACTCAAGCGATCGGGAATAAATTTTTCCTTTTTTAAGGAACTAATCAACTTAGCTTCGCTTTTTAATTTTTTTAAAAACTCTTTATTGCTGTTTGGCATACTTTAAAACTAGAGAAGCTATAAAATTAAATATTAAGAGCTTATCTGATTAACATTTGCCCATAGCAAACGAAACTCTTTTCTAGCTCTAAATAGTTCTGATTCGATAGCTTTCTCGCTTCGACCTAATTCTTTGGCCAATTCCTTAACTCTTTTTTTATCTACGTATTTCTTCATCAATAATTCTCTCGATCCACTGGCCATTTTCTTTAGGACTGACTTTACCATTTCGGCAGTTTCGTGAGCGTCTTTATATTCATGTTCTAGTAAAAATTCGGAAAGAGGAATTGTTTGAATAAATTTTTTTGCATAACGTTTACGATAGAAGTCATTAATTTCATGGCGCAAAATACTTTGCATATAAGTTAATAAAGAACTATTACCTTTAAACAAATTAATACTACGCAAGCAATTAATAAAAGTTTCTTGAACAATTTCTTCAGCAACTGATTGATTGGGCAATTTTTGCAAGGCTAAATTGAGCAATTTTTTATAATAATTCTTAAACCAATATTCAATCGCCAATTCGTGGCCATTTTTGATGGCTTCAACTAAAACTTGCTCGTCTGTAAAACCTAGAAAGCGCTTCATAATCAAACTACCCTATCATATCAGAAAATTTTATTTTATAATTGTTGTTGATGAAAAGAATATTGTTTTTGTTTCTTTTAATTTTTACTTTTTCTCTTGCCCAATTTTCTAGAGAATTTTCATTTCTCAATCCCCATGCGGTTTATGCTAATACTGGAGGTGTGGAAGCTGATGGTGGAAGTGTAGAGATTGATCTTTCTGAATATTTAAAACTGAGTAGTGGTCAGAGATTAAGTAGAGTTTTTGATACTCCATCCAGCATGGTCAATTTATTGGTCAGAGTAATATTTGTTGGAGTTGGTTTAATATTATTTGTAATGGTTGTTGTCTCTGGATTAACTATGATTGCTGGAGGAACTTCAGACAGTAAAGATAAAGCTAAAACAACTTTGACATCTGCTCTGATCGGATTCTTAGTAATTTTTTCTGCCTATTGGATAATACAAATTATTCAAGTATTTACTGGAATAAATATTGGCTTTTAAAAAATAGCTAGATATAATGAATTTTTAAATGACTAAAATTAAAAAACTTACATCATTTTTATTTTTGATTTTTATATTTTCTTTCATCTTGTTTAAACGCCCCATAAAAGCTCAAACCATCATACCCTGTGGCACACCTGGTACTAAAAAGTGCACAACAAACTCAACGGGACAACCAGCCTATGCAATTTGTGCGGACGACGGAATTACATGGAAGGTGTTTGCTTGTCAAGAAGGACGAGTCTGTTTACCAAGCGATCCCGGTTGTGTCGATTCAACTGATCATCCTGAAATAGTTGTGGGTAAAATCAACGCTCCTCCAGGAGTTTCTAACTTTAACCAACAGGCTGGTGGAATTGGTATTATCCTTTTCTTTTCTAATCTTATTAAACTAATTGCTCTCGTTGCTGGATTATGGACGATGCTAAACTTTATCCTAGCCGGTTTTACTTATGTGACCTCATCGGGAGACCCAAGCGCTATAGAGAAAATTGGTTCTAAACTTACTTTAAGCGTTGTTGGATTAGCCATTATTATTGCGTCGTACACTATTGCTGCGGTTATTGGTTTAATATTATTTGGTGATGCCGGCTTTATTATTAGTCCAGAAATACCAAGTATATCTGTACCTATACCATAAGAATATTAAAATAATATGTTAAAAACACACAGTCTATTAGCTCAAGGCGGTGACTCTTCATCAATTTTTGGGAACATCCAAGCTCCTCCAGGAGTTTCTAACTTTAACCAACAAGCTGGTGGAATTGGTATTATCCTTTTCTTTTCTAACCTAATTAAGCTAATTGCCGTCGTTGCTGGATTATGGACGATGCTAAATTTCATCCTAGCTGGTTTTACTTATGTAACCTCATCGGGTAATCCAAGCGCTATAGAGAAAATTGGTTCTAAACTTACTTTAAGCGTTATTGGATTAGCTATTATTATTGCCTCCTATACTTTAGCTGCAATTATTGGTTTAATATTATTTGGTGATGCTAGCTTTATTATCAATCCACAAATACCAACCCCAATTATATAATTTAAAAACTATGCTAAAAACACATAAACTCATAGCACAAAGCGTAGACCTTGGCTCTATAGAACCAGTAACAAATATTCGTCAACCAGAAAGTCTAGAAAGCGCTAGCGTTCTTTCTACTTTGGAAGTGTGGATTAGCGACATCATTGGCGTTATTACAATTTTAGGTACTTTATTTTTTATTGTTTATGCCTTTATTGCTGCCTTTAATTGGATTACTGCTGCTGGCGATAAAAGCAAAATTGAAAAAGCTAGAGATCGTTTAGTCTGGAGCACTCTGGGTCTTATTTTAATTGTGGCTAGCTATGCTATTATTGGCTTAATTGGTGGCGTTATTGGTTTGGAATTGCTCCAACCAGCAAAAATGATTCAGCAAATTATTCCAGTTAGTCAACCATAAATTATTAAAATTAAAAAAATAAAATGAAAAAAAAGTCTTTACATTTAATAAAAACAATTTTTTTGTCTATCTTTTTATTTCCTCAATCAATTCAAGCTGAAGGAATTACTAACCCCGTAATTGGCGATTTAGGAATAAATAACCCTGATGTTTCTAGTGGTGGGAAGTTTATTGAATATATGGTTTATTTGTGGAGAGCTGCCATTACTATTGGTTCTTTAGCAGTTATTCTTTATTTTTTGCTAGGCGCTTTTGGATGGATTACTTCTGGTGGAGATAAAACTAAAGTTGAAGAGGCACGTAATAAAATTACCAATGCCATTGTGGGCTTGGTATTGCTAGTAAGTTCTTTTGTTCTGCTTAGTTTTCTCAGCAAAATATTATTTGGTGGAAATTTTGATTTGTTACAATTAAGCATTCCGGGGATAGGCAATTAAATAAAAAAATAATTATCAAGAATTACAAATAATAAATATGAATAAACAGCTAGCACAAGTTACTTTAGATATTGCCGGTGAGGCTCAAAAACAGGGTCTGCTTGGAGCAGAACAGGCGCAAAGCGCAGATGGTGGATTTGGAGTTTGGTTGGGCAACATCCTTACTGTAGTAATGACCTTGGGAGCTGTTGCTTGTTTAGGCCTGATTATATTTGGAGCTTTCACTTGGATTACTTCGGGCGGAGATAAAAATAAAGCTGAAGAAGCACGTAATAAAATTACTGCTGCTATCGTCGGCTTGATTGTTCTAGCTGCCACAGTGGCCATTTTTAATCTGGTGGCTGATTTTCTTGGCATTACAGTAATAAAATTCATCTAGATTTTTTTGCTAAAGCCTAATAAACTTGATATAATAAAAATTAGATAAAAAAAATTAAAAGGAGACTTTTATGAAATCAATTAAAAAAATTGCTTTAGCTTCTGCTAGTGCTTTGAGTGGATTACTTTTACCAATAAAGGTGGTCATGGCTGCTGCTGCTTTTGATAATATCAATATTGAGCCAGGAACGGGCTATGCCACTAATTTTGGCACCATGTTCAGTTCTATTTTGAATGTGGTTATGTTGGTAGCTGCTATTTTAGTTTTTGCTTTTCTAATTTTTGGCGGTATCCAATGGATAACTTCAGGTGGAGATAAAAATAAAGCTGAAGAAGCGCGTAACAAAATCACTGCTGCTATTATTGGTTTAATTATTGTGGCTGCTTCTTATGCGGTCATTAACCTGGTAGTAAACTTCCTTGGCTTCGGTAGTTTTAATGATGTTTTTAAAAACGTTGGTAATATTAATGAATAATCCAGGCTAAATTAATTTAAAATTAAACCCCCTTTTAATAACTTGGAAAGGGGGTTTTTTGTTGCTATAATCACTCAGTTATGAATAAAAATTTTTCTTTATTTCCAATAATTAAACCTGTGCAGGCACAAACTCAATCTTGGGCCATTATTAATCCTAACTGTGTTCAGGATGGAACAGCCACAATTCAAGGAATTGGCTGTGTGTTGGCTAATGTTTTATCTGTTGTTTTAACTTTAATTGGCATTGCTGGTTTTGTGATGATTATTTATGCTGCTTTTATTATGCTACTTTCAGCAGGTCAAAGTCAGCAGGTTGAAAAATCTCGAAAAACTATCACTTTTGCTATTATTGGAATAATTCTTGCTTTATCATCTTTTATCATCATCAATCTTCTTGCTAACTTTACTGGCATCGGCATCATCAAATCCCTGTCAATACCGGGGTCAGGAAAAAACTGGTTTTAATTTAAAGAAACTTGTTTTTATTGGCCAAATCGTCTTTGTCGATTAGCAAATTCTTCTAGTGCTTTGGCAAACTCTTTTTCGTTAAAATCTGGCATCAGTGTCGGACAAAAATATAACTCACTATAGACTCCTTGCCAAGGCAAATAACCAGATAAACGCTGTTCCCCCCCCGGTCTAATGATTAGATCTGGGTCGGGCAAATTAAGTTCTTGTTTTGTATCAAGATATTTTTCAAAAATTTCTGGAGTAATTTTTTTATTTTTTAGATCTTCTTCTTTGCTAATTAAGCGATTTACAGCTCTAGTTAATTCATCACGGCCACCATAATTAAGCGCAAACGTCACAATTAATTTCTTATTGCTAGTCGTTTCTTTTTTCCAATGTTCTACACCATTTCTGATGTCTTGAGGAAAAAGACTTAAGTCGCCAATGCTGTGAACTCTTACTCCTTTGTTATGTAAACGCTTAGCTGCTGTTGAAAAAGTTTCCCGGAACAAGTTCATAATTCCCTCAACTTCTTCTTGATCGCGATGCCAGTTCTCGGTACTAAAAACCCATAGGGTTAAATATTTAATGCCAAGTTTAATTGCATAGTCTGCCAAACGCTCAATGATCTCTTCAGCTGTTTTGCGATGTCCTTTTATGATTGACAGACCTTGTTTTCTCGCCCAACGGCGATTGCCATCCATAATAATTGCTACGTGTTTGGGAATTTTTTCTGTTTTCATAAAAATCCAATTATATTTTATCTACTAAATTAGATGACTAAATTTTCTAAATACTGATTAATTGCTTGTGTGATCTGAACCTTACTAAGAAAAAGATTAAACCACGGGGCAAATTCCAAGCCTGTAATTCGTTTTTTTTTGCTTAATATTGACCAATTTACCCAGCTCACTTCGCTCACCTCCAAAGGATTTATTTCAATTGATAAATTTTCCACTTGTTCCTTGTTTAAAAATAAAGCAAAAATATGATCTATTTCCCTTTCGCTATATTTTTGATTACAAGCTACATGGTAATTAATAACAGCAATTTCTTTAACTTCTTGACGAACATTATTGCTTAAATTAATGCCCAGCTCTTCCCACAAACGTCTCCACAAACACTGCTGGTGACTCTCACCCATAGCTACATTGCCACAAACTGTATTGGCCCACTCACCCGCAGCCACAATTTTTTTATCACTGCGTTTTTGCATTAATAAATTAAACTTACCGGTTTTATCTTTTTTAAACAAAAATAAAGAAATTGCCTGATGAAGCAAAGCTTTTCCCAAGTGTGCTTCAAGCTTGCCAGCACTAGCGATAATCTCATCACGATCGTTGACTAAATTGACACGGTCGTAATTGGGTAAATCCTTTTGCATCTTCCTTATTTTAGCAGAGAACAATTGGAAAGTTATAAAAAAGTTATAAACTAGAGTCAGATTAGCTTCGATGCTATAATCAAAAATCAATGAATAAACATTATCAAGCTAAAGAAAACGAAGAAAAAATTTATCAACTCTGGCAAGAGGCAAATGCTTTTAATCCCGATAGTAAAATTAATCAAAACTTAAAAAATGATGATTTACCAAGTTTTTCTATCATAATGCCACCGCCAAATGCCAACGACCCTCTCCATTTGGGTCACGCTGCTTTTTTAGCCTTAGAAGACATTTTAATTCGACACGCTCGCATGAAGGGTCACGATACGCTTTGGCTTCCAGGAGCTGATCACGCCGGCATTGAAACTCAATTTGTTTTTGAAAAAAAACTAAAAAAAGAGGGCAAAAGTCGCTTTAATTTTGATCGACAAACTTTGTATCAAATGATTTGGGATTATGTGCAAGAAAATTCCAACATTGCCCTCGAGCAAATGAAAAAACTTGGTGCCAGCGCCGACTGGAGTCGCTATAAATTTACTCTTGACGAAGATATTACTGCTAGCGTTTTGGAAACTTTTTTAAAAATGGATAAAGATCAATTGATTTATAGAGAAAATCGCCTGGTCAATTATTGTCCAAAATGTGGCACTGCCTTTAGCAACTTAGAAGTTGATCACCAAGAACAAACAAGCGAACTTTATTATATTAAATATGGCCCATTTACTTTAGCCACCACTCGACCAGAAACTAAATTTGGTGACACTGGTTTAGCCGTACATCCAGACGATAAACGCTACCAACAATATGTTGGTCAAGAAATTGAGGTCGAAGGTCTAAATGGCAATTTTAAACTCAAAGTAATTGCCGATGATTTTGTTGATCCTGAATTTGGCACGGGGGTGGTAAAAATTACTCCTTACCATGATTTTAATGATTTCGCTGCCTGGCAAAGACACAAAAATGAACTGCCAGACCCTATTCAAGTAGTTGATTTTGAGGGACGCTTAACAAACGCAGCTGGAAAATATGCGGGCTTAAAAATAGTGAATGCAAGAAAAGAAATTGTAAAAGACTTGGAGGAGCGCGGACTACTGGTAAAAATTGACAAAAACTATCGCAATAACTTAGCTGTTTGCTATCGCTGTAACAATGCCATCGAACCTCTGCCTCTCCCTCAGTTTTATATTAAGGTAAAAGGAATGACGAATGAGGTTTTAAAGTGTTTAGACAAAAAAGAATTTAAGGTTTATGGAGCTGGCTATGACAAGGTTCTAAAACATTGGTTGGAAAAATTAGAAGATTGGAATATTAGCAGACAAATTGTTTGGGGCATTCGCCTGCCAGTTTGGTATGAAGCTAAGAACAACCCAATGATTAAAGTCACTTTCTTAGATCAAGATGAGCAAAGAATTACCGGCAAGCTAGGAGAACTGTTGCAAAAACATCAGCTAGGAACAATTAAAAAAGGTTTACAAAGTTTAAGCGCCCCTATTGATGCTAAATACTTAATTAAAGTCGACAGTCCAGGTGAAAATTATATTCAGGAAACCGACACTTTTGATACCTGGTTTTCTTCTAGTCAGTGGCCAGTTCTTGCTTTGCAAAATAATAAAGAAGGAGATTTTGCTCGCTTCTACCCCACCACCATCATGGAAACAGCTTACGATATTTTAATGTTTTGGGTAATGCGCATGTTGATGATGGGCTTATACAGTACCCAACAATTACCATTTAAGAGAGTTTATTTGCACGGCCTCATTAGAGACGGTAAAGGCCAAAAAATGAGCAAGAGTAAGGGCAATGTAGTCAATCCGCTAGAAGCCGGCGAAAAATACGGTATAGACGCGCTCAGAATGGCAATTGTGATTCGTTCTAGCGCGGGTTTAGATAAAAGCATCAATGAAGCTGATTTTAAGGCAATGCGCAATCTTAATAACAAGCTATGGAACGCCACTCGCTTTATTTTGTTACAGCGTGAAGAAAATTCGACAAAAACAAAGAAAAAACCAGCCAAATTTGATAAAAAATTCACTAAAAAACTTGAACAAATTCAATCTGCTGTTAGCCGAAATCTTGACCAACTACAATTGGGTTTAGCTGCCGAAACTTTGCATAATGAATTTTGGCATTGGTTTTGTGATCAGTGCATTGAAGACTCGAAAAAAGGATTGATAAGTCAAGAAAAAATATTTGAAGGTCTTATTACATTTCTTAAATTATTTCATCCGTTTATTCCTTTTGTCACTGAAAGTATTTGGCAAATTCTCTATCAAGAAAAACTGGTAAACGATCCAATACTAATGTGCAGTCCCTGGCCCAGATGTTAAATAAAATAAATGATTTTTTATCACTCTTTTTTTTATTAATTAAACTTTTAGTCAGGCTTAGCTTATTTGGCGCTCAATATTTAATACTTAAAGTTAAAGAAAAAAAGGAGCTCAGCCCGCTCCTAATAACTGTTTTTTTTATAATTTGTTTGATTAACTGGCAACTCTGGCAAAAACGTAAAAATCCAAAGCTTGAAATAAAGGCCGCTTTTAGTCAAAACCCAGGAGAAATATTACTCTCTTTAGAAAAAGAGGAGTTAGAAGAATTAAAAGAATTTTATCTATCACTAGAATTAAAACAAAAATATAGTCGTGATATTTTATTTAATTTGGGAAAAATACTTGAACTTGAGGACTCAGATCTGGCTAAAGAGAAATTTGAGCAGTCCTGGGAGCTCGATCCCAATTATTTGTGGCAAACGGGTAATTGGTAAAAGAAAAACTAAGCTTTTTCTTCTGTACCTTGTTCTTGCTTTTCTCCAGAAGACTTATCAGCGCTCGCTTGCTCGGCTCCATCTTCTCGGGTTCCCTCGGTTTTTTCAGCCTCCTCTTCCTTACCAACTAATTCTGGCTCAAGCAATTCTTCACTAACTTCCACAACCTCCTCCTCTTCTTGAGCTTGAACTGAAACTAGAACTCTTTCGCTTGGGTCTTCATCTTCGGGCAAAACTAATTGGACTTTTTCTTTGTCAAAATCCAGATTTGCTAGGGTAAAAGCATCGCCAATAGCTTTAAGTTGGCTCACATCAAAAACAAATTTTTCAGGTAAATCAGCTGGTAAAGCCTCAACCTCAACCTCGTCCTGAACAGTGATTAAAACTGCCTCTGGAACATCAAATTCCCCAACAATCTCAACTGGCACGTTGGCAGTAATTTTCTCTTTCAAATTAACTCCTCGAAAAACCACGTGCTCAAAACTAGTTCCCAAATAATTCATGTCAACTTGATCAATTAAGGCTGGAATAGCTTTTGTTTCTCCTTCAATATCTAAATAAATTAATCCGGTTTCTCCGGCCTCTTTATAAAGTTTGGCAAAATTAATAGGACTGATTTCTAGAGCTATTGAATCTTTTTTAGGAATATATACGTTGGCTGGCAAAACACCTTGACGACGCAATTGTTTAGCTTTTTTCTCTGAGCGTTTTACTACTTTAAAAATCGTTTTTGTCATAAATAAAATTCCTATCTTTTTTCGAGAACTTTTCTTGCAAAATTCGAAACGGTTATCTATTTTACCACAAAGCTAAATAAATCTCTAAAAAGATTTTTAAGCAAAAAAAAGACGAAAGAAAGCAATCAATAAGAATTATTAAAGAAGAAGAAAAATGCTAAAAAAGATTAATAATTCAAGCCATTCGTTGAAAAAGCCTCTTTTGCACGTGAAACTAAAAGGCAACTGCAAATAAAAAATTATCTAGGTTCTTATTACTGAATTCAATTACTTTATTCTCGTAACTAGCTTGAGGAGCAATTAAATTTGCTTGAAATATTTCAGCAAACAAAACCTTATATTTTGTTTCTTTATCAAAAATTCCTGCCTGTTTCTGGTCAAGAAAAACATAAGAAAATGGAGCCCTTAATTCGTGTGGGACTAGATATACCAACTCCAAAGTGACGCTAGAAAGCACTGGCACGGTGAATCTGTAAGCTAAAACTCGTTTCCCCGCTTCTTCAAACCAACGATAGGCACTTTGATCAACTTTATTGTCGTCTAAAGTAATTTTTTCTAAATAAGCCGTCTTAGGTAAATAAAATTTTAGATATGTTTGATAGTTGCCCTCCGGCCAAAAGTTTTGTCTACTCTTATTTTCAAAATTTATAATTCGCTTGTGACGAATAAAATTTTCACCAATACCCAAACTATGATCAATTCTTTGACTAATTAAGCGATTTACTTTGTTCAATCCCACGTTATTCTCTAATTGATAAATGCCGTCAGTAAAGCAAATCTCATTTACGGCAAAATCGCTTGGACAGGGGGTTTTTAAAAGCTCACCGGACCACAAATTATTTTTTAGAACAGCAGTTAATTGATCGTCATTAGCATACAAAAGGGCTTCTCGATTTTCTAAGGCTAAGAGTAATTCTCTAAAAATATAAGCTAATTCTGTTTTTGAAACTTTAGATAAACGAGTAAAGAATTCTTTTCCAAAATCATAAAAATTTAAGTTCTTCTGCCTCAATAATTCTTCAAAAAAGTTATTTTGCTTTATCTCAAAATTATTGACCACGATGGGGAATAGGGGATTGGAAAATGCATAGAGTTCTTTGCTATTTATGCTTAAAATCAAATCGGGTCTCAAACTCAAACTTTGCTCGATAAACCAAGCAATATCTGCTCCCGACTTAGCAAAATCTGCTGGCCAATTTGCATCTCTTAACAGCAATCTATCAGCTAGTAATAAATTTTTTAATTCATCTCCAGCTTCTTTATCACCATAGATTCTTTGATCTAAATCTGCAACGTCATGCACTTGCCAATTTAGTAATCGACCATTTTCAAAACTCATACTTACTAAAGCGCTTAAAAAACCTCCACTAGAACGAAGCTCACTACTGTCTTGAATTAAAACTACAATGTTACTTCTAGCCGGACTCAGCAAGTAATCACTAAATACTTGCAAAAAGGCAAGTGTTCGCTGCTCCATTCTGATTTCTTTTAGGACTCGACTTTTATATTCCATTAAAATTTTTGCCTGTTCATCAGGCAAGATATCCGGATTTAGTTGTTCTAGTAAGCGACTCAGCTCTTGTTTGTGTTGAAAAAATTCTTTCTTTTTTAACAAAAAATTAGACCACTCAGCCTCAGGATTACTATCATTTGCTAAAATCTCATGATAAAGATTAAAGCTGTGATCTTCTAAATCTTCAGCTAATTGCTGGCCTTGGCCGATATGTTCAAAAATTTGCCAATAATTATTAGGGGTAGATAGAAAGTCGTCACCAAGAATTTTTTGATAATTAACAAGCTGCCACTTAAAAAAAGAATATTTTTTATCATTAAGACTTGCAGCTTGCATTGCTTTTTCTTGCTCAACTCCATGTTGAAAAATGACCAACAGATTCTTTTCAAAAATTTTCTGAGTAATATAAAAATTTAGAAACAAAATAAGAACTAAAGATCCTATGCTTAATAAAAAGGCACCTAAATAAAAAGACAGCCGTCGATATTGACTTTTTTTAATAATTTTCTGTGCTCCTTTTAGGTTTTTATTGAAACGTTCTTCTTGTCTTTCTTTTTGTTCACTGCGAAAAATTTCTTGAAGTTTTTTATCAATATCAATTGATTTATCAATCTTTCTTTTGTTAGAGTTTTCTTTTTCTAATTGTTTGCTGAGTTCTTTTTTGGCTATTTTATTCTCCTTTATTGCTTCCTCTTCTTCTAAACCTAATAGTTCTTTACTTTCTAAGGATTTGTTTACAACTTTTTCCGGTTCTTTGACTTCCTTTTGTGAATCTATGTCTAATAAGGGAATCACCATCGTTTCTTGCTCTTTAAGAGCTTGCAAATCACTTTTCTTTAAAAGAAAATTTTTGTTTAGGGAAAGGGGTAGTTGACGAATTTTTTGATCTAAAACCTTTATCGTTGAATTGCTTGAGTGATAAATTTTTATAAAGTCTGCTAATAGGGGGTTTTTTTCATCTGACTTGGAAAAAAGCTTTAGAATGCCAAAATCTTCCAAAAAATACCGACCACACAAATCCTGAGCGTTTAATATAAAATTTGCGCTTTGAGTTTTTTTTCCTCTTATTAAAAGTTTATCGCCTGGCTTACTTTGAAAAAATATTTTTTTAAAGTTCTCAAAAAAATCTTCTTTTGTTTGCCAAAAGCACTCGCCCTGATCGTCGATTAGTAGTTGCTCTCTAAACAAACTAAAAAACAAATTAAATTTTAAACTTAGATTAAATTCTAAATCAATAAAGTCTTCTAATAAACAAATCTGTGCAAGTGGAAATTTTTTTAAGATGGTGTTCAGAAAAAGCCGTTGCCTAGACCAAAACTCTTTATAATCACTTAACTGGAAATTAATTGGAGAGAGGGAGTTTGAATAATTTAATAAAAAAAAGACTGGTAAAATTCTACCTTCTTCAACAAAAGCTCTTTCAAGAGCTTGCAAAATCTCTAGTAAAAAATCTGCTTTCTCTAAAAAATTATGTTTAAAGCCAGCAACGACTACGAGTTTATAAGCTTCAGTTTTTTTAATTACTTGATACTGTTTTAGTGCCTCAGCGGGGTCTGCAAAAGAATTTAATAATAAAATTCTAACATCCATCCCAGAATTCTGAAAAAAACTGAATAATTGCCGAGTAAAAAAATTTTCTTCTTCAATTAAGAAAAAAACTACGGCTTTTTCTTCAATTAATTCACTGCTTAAATATTGTTTTTTACCTAACATCTTTAATCAACATTGTAAATTA
>Ga0172377_10005149_pt1 | contig 13435 bp, 10 predicted proteins | sample Pumphouse3metaG_FD_119749 | JGI IMG/M metagenome (GOLD analysis project Ga0172377, IMG submission 119749) | Leachate microbial communities from a municipal landfill in Southern Ontario, Canada - Pumphouse #3 metaG | ecosystem: Engineered > Solid waste > Landfill > Unclassified | place: Canada... | reverse complement strand
GTGCTGGAAAATCGACGACGATAAATGTACTATGCACACTGTTAAAGCCAGATGAGGGTGAAGTTCGAATTGCTTCGCATCGTTTGGGAGAAGATGATGAAGCGATTCGACGTTCCATTGGAATTGTGTTTCAAGAGAGTGTTTTAGATCCCCTACTGACCGTACAAGAGAATTTATGGACGCGTGGGAGTTTTTATGGAAAACAAAAATCTGAGCTCGCTCAAGCGGTTCAAGCAGCAATGAAAGCCGTTGAGGTGCAAGACCTCGCCCATCGCCGTTATGGAACCCTTTCGGGGGGGCAACGTCGCCGCGTAGATATTGCTCGTGCGTTGCTTCATCAACCCCAGGTTTTATTTTTGGACGAACCTACAACTGGACTCGATCCCCAAACTCGTAAAAATGTATGGGAAACCATTCAACAACTCCAACTTCAACATGGTATGACAGTCTTTCTCACCACCCACTACATGGAAGAAGCGGCAAACGCTGATTATGTGATTGTGTTGGATGAAGGAAAAATTGCAGCCAGAGGAACTCCGCTGGAGCTAAAGGAACAATATTCCAATGATTCGTTGCAATTCAAACCACGCAACCTTGAAGAAGCCCGCACAACTTTGTTGCATCGAGGGGTCGTGTGGAAAGAAGTTAGTGATTTAGTAATTGTCGCATTAGAATCCACCCTAGATGCGTTCCCTCTGCTCCAAGCATTACAAGATAATATCGTAGGATTTCAAGTATTAAATGGCACCATGGATGATGCCTTTGTTGGAATTACCGGAAAGGAGATGCGTCCATGATTCTCGCATTAACCAAACGTCATCTCAAGCTTTTCTTTCGTGATAAAGCCTCCGTTTTTTTCTCTTTGCTGAGCGTAATTATCATTATTGCACTTTATGTGTTGTTTTTAGGGGATATGATTAGTGGCTCTATGGCGAGCACTCCAGGATTTCGCTATGTCATGGATAGTTGGATTATGGCTGGAGTTTTGGCTGTTACCTCCTTTACTACTACCATGGGAGCGTTTGGTATTATGGTGGATGATCGAGCGAAGCAATTGCGAAAAGATTTTGATGTAGCCCCTATTGCTCGGTGGAAGCTTATTTTATCTTATGTTATAAGTGCTTTCATCATTGGTGTATTGATGAGTATTGTCACGCTCGTATTGGCGGAACTTTATATTCTAGCCTATGGCGGAGCATTATTATCTTTTTCATCTTTCGTGAAACTATTGGGACTTATCCTTGTTTCGGTGGCGATGAGTAGTGCCTTCGTCTATTTCATAGTTTCCTTCTTTCGAAGCCAAAATGCCTTTAGCACTGCTTCAACTTTAGTGGGGACTCTAATCGGATTTTTAACAGGTATTTATATTCCTATCGGGAATTTGCCAGATGCCGTGCAATGGGTCGTTCGTGTGTTTCCAATCTCGCATGCTGGGGCAGCGTTTCGACAGGTTATGATGGAAGATGCCATGCAAGTGACATTTGCAGGGTTGACCCCTGAACAATTCAATCTTTCAGCGTTTAAGGAATCTTTAGGAGTGACGTTGAGTCTAGGTTCAGATCCTTTGCCGATGAGCGCCCATATTCTCATTATGATTGTAACGGGTCTATTATTCTTTGGATTAACCGTTTTATTCGCCTCACTCAAAAAGAAAAAACTTAATTGATTGGCTTGAGAAGACAACAACCTGTGTGGTTGTTGTTTTCAATTCTAAGGAAAAATGATACAATAATAGATACGTTATCCACCTACTCTAGAGGGTCGAAAGGAGCGATTGTATGGCCAATTCATTTCTCAATCGTCTGTTCCGTGTTGATAAGAAGGAACAGAAAAAAATCGAAAAAATCGCCGAACAAGTTGATGCATTCAAAGAACAAATGGCGGCTTTGAGCAACGAAGAATTACAAGCTAAAACGCCTTATTTTAAGGATTTAATTCAACAAGGAACTCCCTTGGATAATTTACTCCCTGAAGCCTATGCGGTGGCACGTGAAGCGGCACAACGCACCTTACAACAATATCCTTATTTTGTTCAAGTTATGGGTGCTGTTGCTTTGCATAATGGCGATGTGGCTGAGATGAAAACGGGGGAGGGAAATACCCTAACCTCTACCATGTGTATCTATCTCAATGCGCTTACGGGCAAAGGGGTCCATGTCATTACGGTCAATGACTACCTTGCGAAACGAGATGCTGAGTGGATGGGATCCATCTATCGCTTCTTGGGTTTGTCAGTCGGAGTGAATCACCGTGAACTCACCCCTCCAGAGAAGAAGGCAGCTTTTGCGTGCGATGTCACTTATACAACCAACTCAGAAATTGGGTTTGATTATTTACGGGATAATATGACTCCTAATTTAAATACTCGAGTTTTACGTGGGCTACATATGGCCGTCATTGATGAAGCCGATTCCATCTTAATTGATGAATCACGCACGCCATTGATTATTTCGGGAGGACAACGTAAAGGGGCAAACCTCTATGTTCTTGCCGATCAGTTTGCAAAGATGATACGTCCGGAACAACATTTCACCATTGATTTGGAAACAAAAACTGTTCAACTGACCGAAGAAGGGGTCTCCATTGCAGAAAAAGCATTTAAAATTGATAACCTTTATCGTTTGGAACACACGTCGCTCGTGCACCATATCCATCAAGCTCTCAAAGCAAATTATATTATGCAACGCGATGTCGATTATGTAGTGATGGAAGGCGCAATTGTCATTGTTGACCAATTTACTGGGCGGATGTTAAAGGGCAGAACGTATTCGGATGGACTTCACCAAGCCATTGAGGCCAAGGAAAAAGTTCAAATCAATCAGGAAACAACCGTTATGGCGACCATCACCTACCAAAACTTCTTCCGTTTGTATGGGAAGCTTGCTGGGATGACGGGAACTGCTAAAACCGAAGAAGAAGAATTCTTAAGCACTTATAACATGCGTGTTGTGGAAATCCCCACCAACCGTCCTGTTATTCGAAATGATGCGACAGACTTAGTCTATGGAAAAAAAGAATACAAATATAATGCCATGGTTCGTGAAATCAACGAACGTCATCAAGCAGGACAACCGATCCTTGTTGGAACCATTTCTGTGGAAACGAGCGAATTGATTTCGCAAATGCTACGCAAAGAGGGCATCCGTCATGAAGTTCTTAATGCGAAAAATCATGAACGTGAAGCCGAGATTATTAAGAAAGCAGGCGAAAAAGGATCCGTAACCATTGCAACCAATATGGCGGGGCGTGGGACGGACATCAAGCTTGGTGAAGGAGTCGTGGAATTGGGGGGGCTTGCTGTCATTGGTAGTGAGCGTCACGAATCAAGACGTATTGATAATCAACTTAGAGGACGTTCGGGACGTCAAGGCGATCCGGGATATTCGCGATTCTATGTTTCTTTGGAAGATGAATTGATGCAACGATTTGGCAATAAAACTGTCCAAAACTTATTTGAATCGATGAAAGAAGAACCCATTGAATCCGCAATGGTTTCGCGGGTCATCTCGACGGCTCAAATGCGAGTAGAAGGTTACAACTTTGATATTCGCAAAAATTTGATGGGTTATGATGATGTCTTGCGTCAGCAGCGGGAAATTATGTATACCCAACGGGATACTGTCTTAGGATCGAGTGATGTGCATAACATCGTCAGTGATTTATTCCGAAAAGTTTCGGATCTCTATGTGCAACGAGCCGTCAATCAACAAAGCAAAGATTTCACGATTGATTTTGAAAAGCTTCGTGATGCTTTGGCCAATCGCATTTTGCCACCGAATCTTATCCAATTGGAAGTTATTCAAGGGCGCGATGTTGCTGAAACAATTGATCGGTTACATGGATATCTCCTTGCGTTATTTGAACAACGGAAGAAAGAATGGACCGAACCAATCTTTAAGATGATTGAGAAACAGATTCTTATCCGGATTATTGATGTGAATTGGACACAACATATTGACCGGATGTCCAAACTGCGTGATGGAATTCACTTGCGTGCCTATGCCCAAACCAACCCTTTGCAAAGCTATATCAACGAAGGGTATCAGATGTTTGAAGATATGACCAATCGTATTGCTGAAGAAACGGTGATTTACTGTTTGCGTGCCCAAGTAAAGATTGAGCGAAAGCCCAATCCCAATGCCTCTCAGGCAAAAGCACCGCTTCCTCAAGCGTAATTCAATGAAAGGAGCGAGCGGATATGCCTTACGAAATATTTGAAATGCGTCAAACCATGGAGAAATCCGCCCTACGCTTACAAGAGCTGGGTGACTCTCTTTGACCTCGCTCATCGAAAAGCGGGAATTGAAGCAGCCGAGCGACGGATGTTAGCTCCTGATTTTTGGCAAGATCGTCAGATAGCGCAGCGACACATTGACCGTCTGAATAGTCAAAAAGAAATCGTTTCTACTCATGAACGAGTCGTTTTAAAGATTCATCAGTTTTTGGACGAGCTCGAACTATTGAACGAAGAATATAGTGCTGAGATGCACACCTTGATGGATCATGAATATCGTCAAGTCATGCACGAGATTGAGGAGTTTGAACTTCTTATCCTTCTCCATCATGAATTTGATCGGTTGAATGCCATTGTCGAGATTCACCCAGGTGCTGGCGGAACAGAAAGTCAAGATTGGGCCGACATGTTGTACCGTATGTATGTCCGGTATGCCGACCTTAAATCCTTTAAAGTGGAGACCGTGGATTATCAAGTAGGCGAAGAGGCAGGATTAAAAAGCGTAATGTTTGTCGTTCGAGGTTCCTATGCTTATGGCTATCTGAAGGCCGAAAAAGGAGTTCATCGTTTGGTTCGTATTTCCCCTTTTGATGCTTCGGGTCGTCGACATACTTCGTTTGCTTCCGTGGATGTTATTCCTGAATTTACAGCCGACACCGACTTAAGCATCAATGACGCCGATTTGCGCATTGATACGTATCGGGCGGGCGGAGCAGGGGGACAACATATTAATAAGACCGATTCAGCCGTTCGAATCACTCATCTCCCATCTGGCATTGTTGTAACTTCGCAGTCGCAACGGTCCCAAATTCAAAATCGCGAGCAAGCGATGGTTGTCTTAAAGGCCAAATTGTATCAAAAGAAAATGGAAGAGAAACAAATGGAATTGGATCGTATTCGAGGAGTCCAAAAGTCCATTGAATGGGGTTCTCAAATTCGTTCCTATGTCTTCCAACCCTACACCTTAGTCAAAGATCATCGCAGCAATTATGAAACAGGCGATGTGCAGCGTGTCATCAATGGCGATTTGGATTCGCTTATTTATGCCGTGCTTAAAATGGGGGTCGAATAGCATGCGTGGACTAAAAATGTCGATGTCACCACGTTTTAAAATGATTGTTGCCATTGTTTTTGGCAATGCCGCGATGGGTTTTGCTTATGCACTTTTCGTGCTCCCTCTCAACATTGTAGGAGGCGGCACAGGGGGCATTGGGATTATTTTACGTTCGCTTTTTGGAATTGATCCCACTTTATTTATTACTATTTTTTTGTGGGCGATGTTTATCCTTGGATTCTTTTATTTTGGTAAAGATTTTGCACTAAAAACGTTGCCTAGTGCGATTTTGTACCCCATTTCCATTTCGCTGTTTGAGAATATGGAATGGATTCATCAAGCTGCTGCTACATTAACCGATCCTTTGATTGGTTCGGTATTTGCGGGAGTCCTCTATGGCGCAGGAGTTGGTGTTATTTTTCGAGTAGGCGGAACGACGGGAGGCGTGGATATCCCAGCTTTTATTCTCAGCCGTTACACAAAAATAGCGGCCGAAAAAATAATATTTGGCTTTGATGTCATCATTATTTTGGGAGGCGTCTTTGCCGTTGGACTTCAATCTGCTTTAGTTGGGATTATTATGGCCTTTCTTTCTATGACGGTCATTGACCGCATTATGTTCGGTGGCAGTGAAACAATGTTGCTTTACATCATTAGCAACAAGTATGAAGAAATCAACCAATTCATCTTGCATACCCTTAAGAAAGGTTCTACCATTCTCAATGCCACGGGGGGTTATACTAAGCAACCACGACCTACGATTCAGGTCGTTATTAGTCGGTCCCAATATCATGAGTTGGAAATGTTTACTCAAAAAGTTGATCCACAATCGTTTATTATTGTGGTGAACGCTCGGGATGTTTATGGAGAAGGCTTTAAGAAGATGGGGGGATGATGATGAGTTCCAATTCACAAGATCCGAAATCCTTTCATGACTACTCTCAATCGTTGCAGCAAGTGCGACAAAGCGAGCGCAAACGCGGTCGACTTTTCCTTGTCACCAGTTCCTTGCTGTTTTTTGTTTTAGGGGTAGTCTTAACTTCTCAAATGTATCAGACTTTTATGCCATCCGCTCAAGGAGAGGCTTTGGATAAATTAATGACGGTCTACAACCTGATTAAAGAAGAATGGTATTTTGGAGAAGAGGGCACCGAAGATGAATTTCTCGAACGGGCCCTTACTGCCATGGTTAACGATCAAAGCGAAGATGCTTATTTACGCTATACCGCCGCTCCTGAACCCGATACCGGCGAGCCCACACCACCTCAATATGGCATTGGTGTGGAAGTTGTCAGTTATGATGGTTATTTACGCATTCAAAAAGTTTACGCCAGTTCACCGGCGGCCAACGCCAATCTTCAAGTGGATGACTTAATAATTCGTGTGGACGGTGTTGACATTCGTTATCGATCGGTGAGTGAGGTTGCAGCCTTGATTCAAGGAGATTATGAAACATCGGTAACCATTGACCTCCAACGTGGTGAGGATACAGTTACACGGACGATTCTACGAGGGACCTATCGAGCAGATACCGTATTTGCACGTCCCTATATGGATGATGGCTATGGACTGCTGACCATTACCGGCTTTCAAGATGATACTTTAACACATGTCAATGCTTCCTTGGAGTTGTTTGAGACAGCGGGCTTGGATCGCTTAATCATCGATTTGCGGGATAACCCTGGTGGTTTTGTTATGGTTTTTACCCAAATTGCTGACTTATTCTTACCTAAAGATACCGTTTATGGACGTTATGTATATCGAGAGGACTCGAAATCTTACGATGTGAAAGCGGAAACCAATTTAAGGTATTCCTTTGAACGAATCGTGATGCTTGTAAACGAAAATTCGGCCAGTGCTTCGGAATCATTAACGGCAGCAATGTGCGATAATCTTGATCAGTGTCTTGTGGTGGGAACCACAACCTATGGAAAAGGAATTGCACAAAAAACGATTTCCTTTACCGATGGGAGTTCCTTGAAATATACCTATGCTGAATTTGTTCGAAAAGATGGAACTCGGTTGCACGAAATGGGAATTACTCCAGATCTTTCCATTCCTGTCGAAGGACCGCATTTAATTTTTTCACGTACCGATGTGGAAGATGATTCTTATGAACGTCAAGTACAAGATTTTTTATTAGCCTTATCTTTTGAAGGAACGACGCTTGAATCCATTTTGCTCGATTTACAAAGCGAAACAGGACTACCATTGAGTGGTGAATTGGATCAAGCGACTCTTGCAAAAATTCAAGCCCTAAGCTACGATCAAGAACGAACCGCGAAACATCATCAATTGGAGCAGGCCGTACTAGTATTGCTTCAGGAGGAGGTAGAAGAGTGAGCGAACAACGATTCCAATTGGAAGCTCCCTTCCAACCTACTGGCGATCAACCAGTTGCTATTCAAGAATTAGTAAAAGGCTTAACCGAGAACAGGCGAGAACAAGTATTATTAGGAGCAACTGGGACTGGTAAAACATTTACCATCTCTCAAGTCATTGCTGCCGTTAATCGTCCTACACTAGTTTTGGTGCACAACAAGACTTTGGCTGGTCAGCTTTATTCCGAATTTAAAGAGTTTTTCCCCCATAACCGGGTAGAATATTTTGTTTCAAACTTTGATTTTTATCAACCTGAGGCATACTTACCAAAAACAGATACTTATATCGATAAGAATGCGGTTATGAATCAAGAAATTGAAATGCTGCGTAGCGCTGCGATCAATTCTGCGTTGGAACGTAAGGATACAATTATTGTCGCATCCGTAGCAGCAATCTACGCCTTAAATGACCCCGAAGAATATTCGAGTCTCCTTTTCTATTTGCGTGTAGGGGAAAGTATAGATCGGCGAAGTATCATGCAAAAATTAGTGGATGCTCAATTTCGACGCAATGATGTTGATCTTGGGCCTGGTAGTTTTCGCGTACGTGGTGATGTATTGGAGATTGCCCCAGCGAGTACCGATGAGTATTATTTTCGCGTGGAATTGTTTGGGGATGAAGTGGAACGGATCAGTGAAGTGGATCCTCTCACTGGTAAAACCAGACGTACCTATGCTTCGATGCCAATCTATCCCGCTTATGGTCATGCTTCCAGCCGGCAACGAATTGATGAAGCGATTGAAACGATACGCGTGGAACTCAACGATCATCTTGCCTGGTTACAATCACAAAATAAATTATTAGAATATCAACGATTGGAACAGCGGACCAATCACGATTTAGAGTCGTTAAAAGAATTTGGAATGTGCCCAGGAATAGAAAATTATTCCCGTCATATTGATAAACGCCAACCGGGGGATCCCCCCTTTACTATTTTTGATTACTTTCGAGATCAAGATTATCTAATTGTTATTGATGAATCCCATGTGACTTTGCCTCAAATTAGGGGAATGTACAATGGGGATCGATCGCGAAAACAAACCTTAGTAGAATATGGATTTCGTCTGCCAAGTGCTTTGGATAATCGGCCGCTTCGTTTTGATGAATTCCAACAAAAAGTACGTAATATACTATACATTTCTGCTACTCCGGGTGATTATGAGTTGGAGCAAACTCAAGGCGAAGTCGTGGAACAAATTATTCGACCAACCGGGTTATTGGACCCCGTGGTAGAAGTCCGCTCATCCAACAATCAGATTGATGATATTTTGCATGAATTGAATGGTAGAATCGCTCGCCAAGAACGCACTCTTATTACAACGCTTACCATTCGTATGGCGGAAGATTTGTCCGCATACTTGAAACAACGGGGCTACAAAGTAGCATACCTTCATAACGAGACAAAGACTCTACAACGCACTCAAATTATTTATGAACTTCGGAAAGGAAAATATGATATCCTAGTAGGAATCAATCTCTTACGAGAGGGATTGGATTTACCAGAAGTGAGTCTAATTTTGATTCTTGATGCCGATAAGGAGGGCTTTTTACGTTCGGAGCGGTCCCTCGTTCAAATCATAGGACGCGCTGCACGGAACGTCCATGGACAAGTCATCCTCTATGCTGACCATGTCACAGAGTCTATGCGACGCGCCATGGATGAAACAACCCGACGTCGCACCATTCAAGCAGCCTTCAACGAAAAGCATGGTATAACACCCACAACAATCATAAAAGAGATTCGCGCTCCGCTCCATGTGACTGAAGAAGTTCAAGATGAACCACTTTCAAAATCCAAAAAGAAGATGACAGTGAAAGCACGTCAAGAATTAATACGCAGCATGGAACGGGAAATGCGCGATGCCGCACGACGTTTGGATTTCGAACGAGCTGCCGAATTGCGTGATTTAGTGCTCGAGTTGAAGAGTGAGGATTAAGATGTTTTTCTTCGCTTTTTCTAAAATCTATGATACAATAAAGTTCAGAGTTCCTGGAAACAGGGGTTTAGAATGATTTTTGATAGAAACGAGGAGATTATCTATGCATTTTGTGGATGTTTTGTTTATAATTATTGCCGTTCTTATCATTGCACTTTCCTTGTTACAAGGAGGAAAATCTGAAGGGGCATCTGCTTCCATTATGGGCGGTACCAATCGGAGCTTTGTGAACATTAAGGAGCGCGGTCCAGAAAAAGTCCTTTCCCGCGTCACATTTGTGCTTGCTGGCCTTTTCTTCTTGTTTGCAATCGTTGTTCGAGTATTTGTCAGTTAACGACAATATGAAAGGGCTTATGCCCTTTTTTCTTTCGATTTCCGTTAGGAGGGATTTGAATGGATAACACAATCCGAATCATGGACTATATGAAAGGTTCAAAATATCGTGGAGAAACCTTGACTCAATTGAGCGATTCGTTGCAAGTAGACTCCGCCACTATGAGCGTTGCTCTTGAAACATTACGAAAACAAGGAATCATTTTTATCAACGAACGACATCAAACATATTTCTTAAGTGAACGTTATGGACTCAAGCGTGCTAAGTTGATTCGAGTGAGGAAAAATTTTGCGATTGCTGTTACGGAGCGTAATGAGCAAGGCGACGATCAAGGTTTTCGCATTGATCCCCAAGATTTAAAAGGGGCCATTGTCAATGACTGGGTCTTGGTATCTTCTTCCAATAATCGCGATGGTCAAGTGTTCGCCATTATCGAACGTGGAAATGAACGAATTGTAGGAGAATACATCACCGACCGCACCGCGTATGTTCAACCTGATGATGAAAATATGCCTTTTCGAATCATCATTCCTCCTGGAGAAAATAAAAAGGCTCAATCGGGGCATAAAGTTGTGGTAACTATGCTAGGGTATGAACCTGAACCGATGGGGAAGATTGAGTCGATTATTGGTCACAAAAATGATCCCAGAGTGGATGTCTTATCCTTGGTCTATCGTCATAAAGCTCCAGCGACTTTTTCTCCTGAAGTCATGGAGGCCGCAGAACGCGTTCCAGAAATAGTTCCGGAAGCCGATTATGTGGATCGTGTGGATCTTCGTAATCGTTTGATTGTCACGATTGATGGCGCAGATGCCAAGGATTTGGACGATGCCGTTGAAGTGCACAAGAATCCTGATGGAACCTATACCTTAGGCGTGCATATTGCTGATGTTTCTCATTACGTGACCAAACATTCGCCCATTGATCAAGAGGCGGTAAAACGAGGAACTTCCATCTACCTTTTGGATTATGTGATACCGATGCTTCCACATATTTTATCCAATGGGATTTGCTCACTAAATCCCCAGGTGGATCGTTTAGCAATGTCGTGTGAAATGATTATCAATCGACAAGGAAAAGTGGTAGATTATCAAATATATCAAAGCGTATTACGCTCAAGTTATCGGTTAACATATGATGCGGTTAATGCTTTTTATGAAGGTCACCATACCTTTGATGCTCCCCTTGCATCCATGCTGCAAGAAATGCTTGAACTCGCCCAAATTGTTCGAACGGAACGTGAATCACGTGGAGCATTGGATTTGGATGTTCCAGAAGCCAAGATTCTTGTTGATGAGCAAGGAAAACCTACTGATGTTGTACTACGAGAACGCGGAGAAGGGGAACGACTGATCGAAGATTTTATGGTTGTTGCCAATGAAACAGTTGCTAGCCACGTTTACTGGCAAAGTCTTCCGTTTATCTATCGTGTTCACGAATCGCCCAAACAAAAAAAGCTAGATTTGCTTTCCGCTATGGTGAAGTCGTTTGGCTATGCTCTCAAAGGAGATAAGACAGGAATCCATCCCAAAGAGTTACAAAGCCTTATGCAACGAACCAAAGGCAAACCAGAGCATGTTGTTATCGCAACTATGTTACTTCGAAGTCTTGCAAAAGCCGATTATCGAGGAGAAAATCTAGGTCACTTCGGCTTAGCAAGTTCATGTTACACGCACTTTACTTCTCCCATCCGACGTTATCCGGATTTATTGGTTCATCGTTTGTTAAAAGTTTATTTAAAGCGGCCGAATAAAATAGATTATGTAGGGTTGGAAGAAGAAATCAACTATTTAGCCTTACAGTCATCCATCTGCGAACGCCGTGCCATTGATCTTGAACGGGCGGTGGAAGATATGAAAAAAGCGGAATATATGCAAGATAAGGTTGGAGCGACATTTCATGGAGTTGTCAGCGGAATTATTGATCAAGGGTTTTTTGTTGAGCTTCCCAATACCATTGAAGGAATGGTGCGTTTTGAAAGCATGAATGACTATTATGTTTTTGACCCCAAGAAAATGGTCGCCACAGGATCAGGTAGTAAAAAGGTCATTTCTCTAGGCAAGAAAATGCGAGTAAAAGTCAAGGGCGCTGACAAGAATACTGGTCAAATTGAATTTATTCCTTTCTAATCCTTGGCATGTTATACTAAAATTAACCAATAGGTAAGGAGGATATCATCATGAGTGAAAGTAAAGCACCTAAGACAAGTTATCATATTTCCTTACGTGAAGATGGCAAGTGGCAAGTCAAACGGGGAGCGGCTGAAAAAGCTTTAAAACTGTTTGAAACTCAAAAAGAAGCTATTGATTATGCCAAAAGTGTAGCCGATAACCAAGAGACTAGTATTGTAATTCATAAGAAAGATGGCAAAATTCGTAAGCAAAAATACTAAATACACTCAGCAAAGAGGATGACAAAATGGGCTCCGACCATTTTGGAGCCCATTTTGTTTCGTCAAGAAAGGAGGTCAGCATTATGGCATCGTCGACAGGAAAAATGATTGCGGATAATCGCCGCGCAAGCTTTGATTATTTTTTAGAAGATCGCTTTGAAGCTGGTATATCCTTGCTTGGAACAGAGATAAAATCCCTTCGGAAACATTCCGTAAACATCAAAGATTCTTATGTGACCATTAAAGAGGGAGAGGCTTATGTCATTAACATGCATATTGCTCCCTATGATCATGGGAATTTATTTAATCATGACCCCTTTCGCACGCGGAAATTGTTGTTGCACAAAAGAGAAATTCGCCGCATGCAAGTTGCCATCAAAGAAGCAGGCTATACTTTAGTACCCACTCGCCTTTATTTTGTAAGAGGTCATGCAAAACTGGAATTTGCGCTAGCAAAAGGGAAAAAGAATTATGACAAACGCGAAAGCGAAAAGGTAAAGAGCATGGATCGCGAGGCACACAAGGCATCCAAAGAGCGTTACGAGGAGTAATTCTTGCAATTCGAAGACGAACAAGGTAGAATAACTATGCCGCTTATTGATGTGGGGATGTCATGGTCTCGACAGGGGTAAGTTAGGTGTGAAACGCAGCCGAGTGGTTCCGTAAGAACCAAAGCCAATTAAATGGCAACCGTAATTTAGCTTTTGCTGCCTAGTCTTAGTCACTAACGTCATTACGGCCCTTATTTAGGGGACAGCAACGCCGCCACCTGTTGGTCCAACGCAGGTGTCACGGTGTCATAAAGAGGGACTAGGCTTTTCTTTCGCTTCGCAAGAAAAGTAGAAAAATAAAGAAGCTAGGTCTTTGGTACTTTGTTCGCCACCAGCCAAGGAATGACAAAAAGGAAACGAACTAAGCTGTAGTGGTTTGCATCGGACTACTTTTGGACGCGGGTTCGACTCCCGCCATCTCCACCATTAGAGTTAAGTATAGCTGATACGAAAGTATTGGCTATTTTTCTTTATATATGCATAAATACTGCAAATATTATTAATTTATAGGGTATTTCTGCAATAATATATAGCAGTAGTAGTATATATAG
>Ga0172377_10005148_pt1 | contig 13436 bp, 12 predicted proteins | sample Pumphouse3metaG_FD_119749 | JGI IMG/M metagenome (GOLD analysis project Ga0172377, IMG submission 119749) | Leachate microbial communities from a municipal landfill in Southern Ontario, Canada - Pumphouse #3 metaG | ecosystem: Engineered > Solid waste > Landfill > Unclassified | place: Canada... | reverse complement strand
GGTGGAACATATTAACGGCAGTTTCTACAACATTATGGGTCTTCCTGTTCAACGGTTGTACACGGAGCTGAAAAAATTTTAATCGCATTCCTTGTCGCCGTCCCCCCCCTTGTCAGGCGTGAATCAGTTCCTTTTCGGAGACTGATTTTTCCCTCTCCGTTTCGATGAAGTGGTTGATGGTACAGTTGTAGCCCATTTGTATGATTTCTTTGTACGAGTCAAAATTGAAGGCATGGAATTTCTCTATGCTGTTAACCAAAACCAAATCATGACAATATTTATATTGTCGTTTGGCGTTGCTGTGGCTTTGTAGGTAAATGAAGGAACTTGCAATGTCCCATTTGCTTTTGAAATTATGGTGTTCAAAATAAGGCATGACATCTATGCCGATAATTCTGTCACAAGAATGTTTGAGCGGATTGACCGGTAGATTGTTCAGTACACCACCATCCACATATACGTTTCCGTCGATGGTTTGAGCCTCGTAGAGCATTGGTATGGCAGCTGATGCAATGATGTATTCGTGTAATGAATTGCCCTCTTCCTTCACTTCCCACCGACCGCTATTTAGGTTGACCACGCATACTGCGAGTCTCTTTTTCAGAGCAGAAAAATCGTTCTGGGGAATATATCTCCGAAGTATGTTACGCAAAGCATTATGGGAAGATAGGCCGGATTTCGAGAATAAATGCAGATTTATCAATTTGAGGGGTTTGAACAATTCCTCTTTCTCTATAATGGATTCCATCTGGGAAGGAGAATGCCCGCTGGCATATAATGCCCCAATAATGGCTCCCATGCTAGAACCGGAGATATAGTCCGGATAAATGTTTTTCTCTTCCAATGCTTTCAATGCTCCGATATGAGCCAATCCTAAAGCACCGCCGCCGCTCAAACACAAACCTATCATAATAAGTAAATTAAAAGAATAAGTAAACTAAAAGAAAAATCCAAGGAAGGATATTCTCCTTTTTCTCTCTCTAAAGATAGAATTTCTAGTTCTATTTTCCGGAAAAAATAAAGGAAAATTTCATCAATCGAACCATTGGCCAGGTTAAGTGAGAAAGTCTTAATTCCCTGTTTTTGCTGAAAAAGTCTTCCGTAAGCATGAAACATTAACTTTGCCCTATAGGGAAAAAATACCGATCTGTTCGAGGTCGGTATTTTAGTTGGACATTTATGCGGAAGCAGTGTGGAAGGTAGGCGGAAAATAAATGGATGTAGTTTGTTCTCCGCCTACCTTTTTTCATTCCTGATTTACCCATATCAGTTTACCGATGTCGTAGCCTCTCCAGTTTGCTTTGTTCAGCAGCATCAGTCGAATGGTTTCGGGTAGGATTGGCGTGCGGCTTAATATCCATAAGTATTTGTTCGTATTAGATCCTACCATTGCATATTTGTAGTTCTTGTCGTCAACTTCCAATATGTAGTAGTTCGAGTAAAACCAGAGGAAGAAGGAAATTTGCAGTTTGCCGGGGTCGTTAATGTCTGGTATGCGACCTTTGCCCTTTATTACCTTTGCTATTCCGTCTTCTTTGATTCCTCGGTTCACGATTTCTATGTTTTTTCCGTCTTTGAGCGTGTACTCGGTAGATACATGGGAAAGACCTTTTTCGAAATCGTGGTCATATCTCGATATTTCGTACCATTTCCCCATGTATCTCTCAATGTCAAGATTTTTTACCGTGTGTGTGTCCAATATTAGGGTGTGCATTTCCATTGTATTGTTTGGATGTGTCTTTATTCCTGATCTCCACAGTAGATTACTCTTATGTTGGTGCTGTTCACGAAATAGGGGATGTTGTTGAGCGAATTTCTCGGATATATGTTTCCCTGCGGGGAGAATGATCCCGGAATCTGGTTGATTGGCATCGGTGGTACCGGTTGGTCGTTGTCCATGAAGCCCGGATTTTCCGGATTGTTGTACATCGGTAGGTTTTGGTTGGCATAGAGGTATTGGTCTCCTGCGAGCCTTAATTCTACGATATTGTTATTCCTGCAGTTTACGTAGCTGAGGCTTGGACAGAAAGAGAGGTCCAGTACCTGCAGCTGGTTGTTGTTGCAGACTACTCGTTCTAGCATGTCTCTGTTGCTCAGGTTGAGGTAGGTGAGGTTGTTCCACGAACAGTCTATGCTGCTGAAATTCATGGTGTTTGTCAGGTTCAGGTTGTTCAGCGCATTGCCGGAGCAGTCGAGCGATTGTAGGGCGGGGCAGTTGGATACTTCCAGGTTGACCATATTGTTGCCCGAACAGCTTATCGTGTAGAGCATCTGTAGCCCGTTCATAAATAGGGAGTTGATGCTGTTGTTTTCGCAGATGAGCGATTGCAGATTATCTGTGCCTGTCAAATTGAGTGCGGCGATGGCGTTGTAGGAGCAATTTAAGTTTTTAAGATTGGAACAGTTCTGTATGTTTAGCGACACAAGTCGGTTGCCGTTGCAGTCTATTGTTTGGATGTCAGGACAATTGGTGAAGTCCAGGGTCCGTATGTCGTTGTTGCTTCCGTCTACGTTTTTCAGGTTAGGCAGGTTGGTCAGGTCCAAGCTGGCGATTTTATTGTTGTTGCAGCTGAGGTCGGTAAGGGCAGTGCTGTTGCTGATGGAGAACCCTGTCAGCCGGTTGTGGCTGATGTTGAGCTTGGTGAGTGACGGACAGTTGGATATGTTGACGGAGTCTATTTTGTTTTCCGAAAGGTCCAACTCTTGCAGCTGGGTAAACCCGGATAGAGACAGAGTCCCGGCAAGGTCGTTATGTTTCCATTTTATGGAGATGAAATTGCCGTTTTTGTAAACCACGTTTTTCCAAGAGGAGGGTTTGTTTAGATTCTGTATCTTTAGTTTTTGGGCATTGGTATTGTTGCCGTCGGCACTCATTTGTTGCAGAAACTGCTGCACCTGTCCAAGCTCGGTCTGTGACATGCAAAGACAGGATATGAGCGAAAGAATGAAAATTAGACCATATTTTTTCATGATTGTAAATTTTAAGAGTTTCATAGTAGTTTTCTTACGGGGCTGATGGCCTGTTTTTAAGACCATAAGTCCCTTTTGTTTATTTTTTTAAAGAAACAAACAATCCTTCGTTCTTGTTCATTTCTCTAATCTACCTATCTGTCATCTTTGTGGGGAGTGAACGAAAAACGGACATCGTTGTTCACACAAGGATGCCCGTCAATATTAATCACATAAAACGAACTGAAATATTTTGTCTTTGTTTTTCTTTTCCTTATTATGATATCAATTACCGTACCAATGTATTGATCGTTTAATATGTTTCTTGACATGAATTTAAAAAAACATAAAATGTCGTTTTTTTAAAACACGAGTATCATTGTTCACACAGTGATACCCGTTAAAATTAATCACATAAAACGAACTGAAATTATTTAATCGGCACAATTGTCATTAATATCTTTGAATTTTCGTGGGCGATGAGCGAATGTTTTTTTTGTGCGTCAAACTCCAAAATGGAGTTTCTTTCCATGACGAATTTCTTTTCCGACTCATCCATGACAAATGTTATTTTCCCCTCTATCACGTAGATGGTGGCTATTCCGTTGGCGGAATTGCCAAACAATCCCTTCCCCGCATCGAATATACAATATTTAATCTTAAAGAAATCTGTGGTTATGATTTCTGCCATTTTGTTGACCGTATTGTTTAGTTCGATGACTTCCATTTCATTTGTCTCCATTTTCGAAACTTCATCCCTCCATTTCTAGTGGAGCGTTGTTGTTCCCTTTTTTCACTGATATAAACATTCACTAATAGGTTTGGTTCAAATAAAAATGTAAATTTAATTATTTTAACAGTGTGTTTTTTTTCATATAAGAACATTAAAAGGAGATGCCGATTGTTTTTTCCTTGATAATGTGTTTGTTTTCAGTTGTTAAGTGAATATGGAATGGCTTGTGGCAAATTTAGATGAAATGCAGTAGGCATTACTCTTTGTAGAAAAAAATGGGTCTGTGTTGAATCGTGTGGGTGTCGATTTTGGTAGAGGAAAGTGATTTGTACGAATCAGAAGGCAGAGGAACGAGGCTCTTTACTTTATGAGGAATGGAGATGTCAACTTGTTCTGGTCTCGTTTTGCGTTTTGTCCTCCCGTTGGAAAATCGTATCTTTGCGCCCGTAAAAATAGTAAATATGATTTCAGTAGATGGATTGACGGTTGAGTTCGGAGGAACAACCTTGTTTGAAAACATCTCGTTTCAGGTAAACGAGAAGGACAGAATAGCCCTTATGGGAAAGAACGGGGCGGGAAAATCAACCCTCCTGAAAATTTTGTCCGGAGAAAGGCAGCCTACGCGTGGCGTCGTGTCTGCGCCTAAGGGTACGGTAATTGCTTATCTGCCGCAGCACTTGATGACGGAAGATACGCATACGGTATTTGAGGAGGCTTCTCTTGCTTTTTCGGAACTCTTTGCGATGGAGAAGGAGATTGAACGGATGAATAACGAGTTGGCCGAACGTACGGATTACGAGAGCGATAGTTATATGGAACTGATAGAGAAAGTCTCGACTCTGAGCGAGAAGTTCTATTCCATAGAGGAGACTAACTATGAGGCGGATGTGGAAAAGGCACTCTTGGGACTTGGATTCAGTCGTGAGGATTTCACGAAACAGACGAAGGATTTCAGCGGAGGTTGGCGCATGCGTATAGAGTTGGCAAAACTGCTTTTGCGTAAGCCGGATGTACTCCTGCTTGATGAGCCTACCAACCATTTGGATATCGAGTCTATACAGTGGCTCGAAGATTTCTTGGTGGAGAGCGCGAAGGCGGTGATTGTCATCTCGCATGACCGTGCCTTCGTGGACAACATAACTACCCGCACCATAGAGGTGACCATGGGGCGTATCTATGACTATAAGGTAAATTATTCTCATTACTTGGAGCTTAGAAAGGAACGCCGCGAACAGCAGCAGAAGGCTTATGAGGAGCAGCAGAAGTTTATTGCCGATACGAAGGATTTCATCGAGAGGTTTAAAGGCACCTATTCTAAGACATTGCAGGTGCAGTCTCGCGTGAAGATGTTGGAGAAGTTGGAGCTGATTGAGGTGGACGAGGAGGATTCTTCCGCTTTGAGACTTAAATTTCCGCCATCTCCGCGCTCTGGCAGCTATCCTGTCATTGCTGATGGCGTATCTAAGAGTTATGGAGACCATCTCGTTTTCCAAAACGCTTCGTTTACGATAGAGCGTGGCGATAAGGTGGCTTTTGTAGGTAAGAATGGTGAGGGTAAGTCTACCATGGTGAAGTGCATCATGAGAGAGATAGAGCATGGCGGCACCTTGACGTTGGGTCATAATGTCATGATTGGCTATTTTGCCCAAAACCAGGCTTCTCTTTTGGATGGTGAACTGACGGTTTTCCAGACCATCGATGATGTGGCAAAGGGGGATATCAGAAATAAAATAAAGGATCTATTGGGAGCGTTCATGTTTGGTGGCGACAATTCGACCAAGAAGGTGAAGGTGCTCTCCGGTGGTGAGCGTACCCGTTTGGCCATGATAAAGCTCTTGCTGGAGCCTGTCAACCTCTTGATTCTGGATGAGCCTACCAACCATCTTGATCTGAAGACGAAGGATATTCTGAAGTCGGCATTGAAAGAGTTTGATGGAACGTTGATTGTCGTTTCTCATGACCGTGACTTCTTGGATGGATTGGTTACGAAGGTCTTTGAGTTTGGAAACAAGAGAGTCACAGAACATTTGGATTCCATCTATGGCTTCCTGAAGAAAAAGAAGATGGAGAACCTCCATGAGATAGAGCGGAAGAATGGATAGAAAATAGTATAGTTCAAAAAAAAAGCTTCGTCTGGTAAGGCGAAGTTTTTTTTTGGATTAAAGTCAGGCAGGAACGTTGACGGATGTTTCTATCCTTGTCTGGTTTTGTTGCTGCATGATTTTCTATAAATGTTATCTGTAAAATTCCAAGACTGGTAAAAGGACTGTCATGGTGACGGCTACCATCTGGTTGTTGGAACGCTGGTAGAGGTCTTATTTCGAATTGGAATAGATGTCTCCGAATCCGAATGTGTATCTTCCCTCCAATGTGGTGCGTGTGCGCCAGATGGGAATGTCTATGCCGGCTCCGATGGAGAGTCCGTAATCTACCTTACGGTAGCTGGCGTTGTTGTCTATTCTTGGGTCGTCCAGTTTCCCTACCTGAAAGGTTTTGCTGTCTACCGGGTAGTTCGTCTTCAAATCTCCGCTGTTGACAAGTACTCCGAATTTCGGTCCGAGGTTGAAGAAATATCTGAAGTTCTTTCCGAAATAGATGTGCGCTAGGATAGGGAGTTCGAGGTATCCCAGACTTCGTTCCAAGGTTAAACCTCTGACATCTACATCGTTCAGTATGTTTTCGTTTTTGAATTTCTCTTTCCATCCTCCTTCCACATAGTTGAGCTCCATTAGTACTCCAAAATGCTTCTGCGAGATATATCTGGCCGAAATTCCCGCCTTCAGGCCTTGTCGCATTCCTAGTGTCCCTAGATATCTACTGTTACTGTTCTTGTCGTTATGAAGAAAACTGACTTTCGCGAAGTTGACGCCACCATTGACGCCAAGTTGAATTTCCTGTTTGAACTTGCTGCGTTGGGCAGAAGCAGAACAGAATAGGGATATGAAGATGAAAAATAGTATCTTGCGCATATTCTTTTCCTTTTATTATTCGAATTTAACGGCAGAGAGTCCCGTTTGTGGATTGTGGTTAGTAAGGAAGACACTGCCGTTGTAATAGCCTCCGTTGCCACTGATTTTCTTGAATGTCAATCCTGATTGTAGGGGTTTGTATTTCACCTCCGTAAGTTTATTTTCGAAGTTATGTCCGAAGCAGGATACGGCATCGGAGAAGTACATCATCAGGTCGTAGCCTAACATGCCGTATTGGGGTTGCAGGTTCTCCGGTTCCGCATTGTATGTTTCTCTGAATGACTTAAGATACCTCTTCACATCTTCGTTCTTAAACTCGATATAGAAGGTGCTCGGAATGTATGTGTTGACGCGGAACAGATCTTTGCTGATGCTTTGGTAGCTCTGCCATTCGGGAAATCCTACGGTGCTCACCGTATACTTGTCGCCCATCATGTTGATGACCGGTAGTATCTGATTGAGGGCCACTTGGTTGTTGGTGAGGGTGATTATAACGTTCTCCTCCTTCGCCGATAGTTCCTTCTTCAGTGATTCGATGCTGCTGTATGTTATCGTCCTGAATTTTATATTACGGGCGGTCATCATCTTTCCCAGCGTGTCTTTTAATGCTGTTTTTGTGTTGTAGACATCGTTCTTGAAACTAAGAAGTACGATGTTAGCTCCCTTGAATGTCTCTATGATGGCTTTCGCCGTCAGGTAATTGTGCTGATCTTGGGGCGTATTTACCTGGAAAACGTAAGGGTTGATGATTGTCTCTTCTGATTTGGAAGAGAATGGGATGATCAGCTTCACCTTGTGGATGGCTGCATAGTCTGCCAAAATCTTTATCTGGGATGCGTAGGCCGGACCGATGATGAAATCCATGTCTTTCAGTTCGGAATGGGCTAACATCAGTTTTGCGTCTGTTTCATCATTGCCGGAGTCGTATACGTGCAAGTTGATGGACAATCCCCTGCGTTTTAGGCTGTCTATGGCGATGAGTACACCTTGGTATAATTCCAGAAATTTCTCCGTTTTTCCGTCCAAGGTGGAATTTTCTGTCACTTCTGAGAAGTTGAAAGGCAATGCTAATGCCACATTTACCTCGTTTTTGGGAGCAGCCGCCATGTCAGTGGAGCTGATTCCCGGAATCAGGAGCACTTTGTCGCTTAGCAGCTCGTTTTTGACGTCCGGATTCAGACTTATAATCTCATTCTGTGTGACGTTGTATTTTTGGCTGATACTGAAAAGCGTCTCTTCTTTCTGCACCTTATGGAACTTGTATCCGTTGGCTTGAGCTGTCGCACCTTGATTGCCCTCTTCTTGTGCTATCAAAAGCACTTTTCCTTCCTGCAGTTCTTGGGCTACACTTGGATTGTATTTGATGATGTCGTCTTTTCCGATGCCATATTGCTGGCTGATGCTGAAGATCGTTTCTCCTTTCTTTACAGTGTGCGTGCCGTAGTGCATAACCTTAGGTGCGGGAGGGGTAGGCTGTGGTATGGTCAATGTCATGCCTTTCTTCAACTTTTTGTCTGCACCTGGATTGAGTTTGACAATCTCCTCCGGTGTGACTCCGTAGTCCTGGCTGATGCTGAAGAGTGTCTCCTTCTTCTGCACTTTGTGTATGCGTTGCATGTTACTTTTGCTGGCTGTTGCTGTGGTTGCTGCCGTCTGTGCCTTCTCTGGGATGGAGAGCATTCTGCCTACCTCCAGCTCTTTATCCACTCCCGGATTGAGTTTGATAATCTCTTCTTGGCTGACGCCGTAGTCTTGGCTGATGCTGAATAGCGTCTCCTTCTTCTGTACTTTATGGATTTTGTACATGTTGCTTTTTGCGCTTGGAGCGGCGGCGGCTGTTGTCTGGCTCTTTTCTGGAATGGTAAGCACTTTCCCTACCTCCAGCTCTTTATCCACTCCTGGATTGAGTTTGATAATCTCTTCTCGGCTCACGCCATAGTCTTGGCTGATGCTGAATAGCGTCTCCTTCTTCTGTACTTTATGTGTCCTGTACATTATTTTAGGTCTCTCCGTACTTGCTTTGGGCGTAGAGGAGGCGTTGCTGCTTGTTGTTACTGCCGTGTTGGCATGGGCTGGCGGGATGATCAGTATATTTCCTACCTTTACGCCGTCTTTGGCATCTGGATTGAGCCGTAGAATCTCTTCTGTGGATACTCCGAATGTGCGGCTGATGCTGGATAGTGTTTCCCCCTTTTTCACCTCGTGTGTGGTAAACCCTGGTTTTGTCTCTTTCTTTACGCTGGCTACCTCTGGGCTTTTTGTTTGAACCTTGGTGGCTTGTCCGCTGGTTTGGGCTTTCTTCGGTACTTTTATCTCCATGCCGTATTTAAGTCCTTCGTTCTTTAACGTCGGATTTAGCTTGTATAGTTCGTCGTAGGTGGTGTTGTATTTCTCTTTTAAGGAGAAGAGTGTCTCGCTTTTCTCTACTTTGTGGAACGTGTATCTTTTTACGGGAATCAGGATGGTGGAACCTTTTGAAAGTCCTTTTTCCGAGCCGGGATTGGCTTCCTTTATTTCTGTTTCTGTAACATGGAACTTTTTCGAGACGGAATAGAACCCTTCGCTCGTCTGGACGTGGTATTCGTAATATTCTTTTCCGTCAATGATTTTAGTTTTGTAGGTCGCCTCTTGTGCCATTGCGTTTGTAAGGAAAAACAATGATAGAGATAACGAAATGCTAATGAAATATTTTTTCATCATGAATAAATTTTGTCTATAATGTGAGGATATGCATCTGTGTGATGTATATCTTGTTGCCCAATAGTGAGTTATGTGTCTCTATAAGAAAGATTCGGCATTTATCTCTCCATGGGTTAAAAATCATGCGAAGTTAAGAAAAAGTACTAAATATATAAAGATGCCGACGTGCAAAATATCATAAACTCTCCGAATGGTATGCTTGTTATGACTTATTTCCTTTGTTGGGTAGGAGGTGCGTGCCCGAATACCCTTATCGGGGTATTGCTCAGGATAGGAGGTCGCTGTATGTTTGTAATGTGAAAAGCGGATAGCTTCTCTTGATATGAAACGTATGTTAAACAAATAAATGTTACGGATATGGAAAAGGTAGCAAAACAACTGACAGATTTGATTGGCAACACGCCATTGCTGGAGTTGTCCCATTTTAATGGGAAAAAAGGGTTACAAGCCCGAGTTGTAGCTAAATTAGAGTATTTTAATCCGGCGGGAAGTGCGAAGGACCGTATAGCGGTAGCCATGATAGAGGATGCAGAGAAGAGGGGTCTTCTGAAACCGGGAGGAACCATCATCGAGCCGACGAGCGGAAATACGGGTGTTGGTTTGGCTTTCGTCTCTTCGGTGAAAGGGTATAAGCTGATCTTGACTATGCCGGAGACGATGAGCATTGAGCGTCGCAGTCTATTAAAGGCGTTGGGTGCCAAGTTGGAGCTTACGGAGGGTGCGAAGGGTATGGCCGGAGCTATCGAGAAGGCGGAGTCGTTGAAGAAGGAGATTCCCGGCTCTATCATCTTGCAGCAGTTCGAGAATCCTGCCAATCCTGCTATTCATAGGAAAACGACGGGCGAGGAGGTTTGGCGTGATACGGACGGAAAAGTGGACATTTTTGTTGCCGGAGTAGGTACTGGTGGAACAATCTCCGGTGTGGGAGAAGCTCTCAAGGCTCACAATCCGAAGGTTAAGGTGGTGGCTGTCGAACCTGCCGGGTCTGCTGTTATCTCTGGCGGTAAGGCTGGTGCCCATAAGATTCAGGGCATCGGTGCCGGTTTCGTTCCGTCTACATTCAATAGGGGGGTGATTGATGAGGTCATCCCGGTTCAGGACGACGATGCTATCCGCACCAGCAGGGAGCTTTCTTCTACGGAAGGTCTGCTGGTGGGCATCTCTTCGGGTGCAGCTGTCTATGCCGCTTATCAGCTGGCTCTCCGTCCAGAGAATAAGGGGAAGACCATCGTGGCGCTCTTGCCGGATACGGGCGAGCGTTATTTGTCTTCCATTCTTTACGCTTTCGATGAATATCCTTTATGATCGTTTTCTGTACGTCTCTTTCCTGAGACGTGGTCGGTCATTGTCTATTCGAAAGCTTAGAATGGTTTCTTTTTAGCTAGAATGTGGTAAATGGTTGGGGCTTACGTTTCCGACTTTGAACCGGACAACGTTTCTTCATTCTTCAATTTTCCCGTTCTGAGTTTTTTTTTTGAGTTTCTTTTTCAAGGACTCTTTTGTTTAATATTAAAAAAATGTAAGATGGATACAAAAAATAAAAAACTTCATTTCGAGACTTTACAACTTCATGTGGGACAGGAGAATGCTGATCCGGCTACGGATTCAAGGGCGGTGCCTATCTACCAGACCACTTCGTACGTGTTTCATGATTCGGCCCATGCTGCCGCCCGTTTCAGCCTACAGGATTCGGGTAATATATATGGCCGTCTGACCAACTCTACGCAAGGCGTCTTTGAAGAACGGGTGGCTGCGTTGGAGGGTGGTGTGGCCGGTCTGGCGGTGGCTTCTGGCGCGGCGGCCATCACTTACGCGTTTCTGAACATTGCCAAGGCGGGCGATCATATCGTGGCGGCCAAGACTATCTATGGCGGAACATACAATTTGTTGGCCCATACGCTGAAGGACTATGGAGTGTCTACTACCTTCATTGATCCGAATGACATCTCCGAGTTTGAAAAGGCCATTAGGCCGGAGACAAAGGCTCTGTTTTTTGAAACATTGGGCAATCCTAATTCAAATATCATTGACATAGAGGCGGTTGCTGCTATCGCACATGCCCATAAGATACCGTTGATTGTGGACAATACGTTTGGTACTCCTTATCTTATCCGTCCGATAGAGCATGGAGCGGATATTGTGGTGCATTCTGCCACCAAGTTTATTGGCGGACATGGTTCTTCTTTGGGAGGTGTCATTGTGGATGGCGGAAAGTTTGATTGGAAAGCTTCCGGCAAATTTCCGCAACTGACGGAGCCCGATGCTAGTTACCATGGCATTCGCTTCGTTGACGCGGCCGGACCCGCAGCCTATGCAATCCGTATTCGGGCAATCTTGCTCCGTGATACGGGTGCCGCTATCAGTCCGTTCAATGCATTTATCCTTTTACAGGGACTGGAGACTTTGTCTCTAAGGGTGGAGCGTCATGTATCGAATGCCTTGAAGATTGTCGATTTTCTGAATGCCCACCCAAAGGTGGCGGCTGTCAACCATCCTTCTTTGCCGGATAGTCCTGACCATACGCTGTACAACCGTTATTTCCCGAACGGAGCCGGTTCTATCTTTACTTTTGAGGTGAAGGGTGGCGCGAAGGAGGCGCAGAAGTTTATCGATGCGTTGGATATTTTCTCGCTTCTGGCCAATGTGGCGGACGTGAAGTCTTTGGTTATCCATCCTGCCAGCACTACTCATTCTCAGCTGAACGAAAGGGAGCTTGCGGAGCAGGGTATCAAACAGGGAACTGTCCGCCTCTCCATCGGAACGGAGCATATTGACGACCTCTTGGCCGATTTGGACCAGGCTTTGGCGAAAATATGAGATTTACATTGATATGGTACGAAGGTTCTTGATAATCATAAAAAGTTCAGGACATCTTTGTCCGAGGAACGAGGATTTTTTCTTATTTTGAATGGTTTTTGGAGGTTCGATTTTTTCGAGCCTCCTTTTTTTATTGAATTTTTTATGGATTCATCGGTCTGCCGCATTGATCATCTTTTGTAGTTTCTTGCTGATGATGAATAGAAATAATGATGCGATGCCTGCCATGACGACAAAAATCATGAAGAAACTGCATAGGCTGTCTATCTGGAATCCTAAAATAGTTTTTGCTTGCGTCAGTTGTCCGTGCTGGTCAAATTCGGGATAGAGAGAACTCAATGTTCCCGCAAACTTGTTGGCGGTGGAGGTCGAGAGGAACCATACGCCCATGAGTAGGGATGAGAATCGGGCAGGCGAGAGTTTGTTGACCATGGATAGTCCTATGGGCGACAGACTGAGTTCTCCGAGTGTGTGGATGAGGTAGAGGCTGATGAGCCATATCATACTTACTTTTATGCCGGGCTCAACATCCTTCACGCCGATGGCTATGATTAGGTACCCGACTGCAAGTAGTAGTAATCCATATGCCTGTTTGGAGGGTGAGGAGGGCTCCATCTTTCGTCTTTTAAGCCAAGGCCAGAGCATGGAGAATAGTGGAGCTAATAGTACGATGAATATGGCATTGAAAGATTGGAAATAGCTGGCCGGCATCTCCCATCCGAAGAGGTTCCTATCCGTCTGTTCGTCTGCAAAGTAGGTGAGGGAAGCTCCTGCCTGCTCGAAGGCTGCCCAAAAGAAGATGACAAAAAAGGCAGTGATGAATATCACCCAGATGTGTTTCCTCTCGGCCATACTGAGCGACTTGTCTGTGATGATGAATAGGGGAATGGTGATGCAAAAGCTGAAGATACAGGCTCCTGAAAGGTCGGAGCCGAAATGTAGGAATAGACTTAGGAGTATGCCTTCGATGAGGAGGAACATAAATGTCTTTTTTATGTCTTTTTTATTCTTTTTTGTCTCCATGTCCTTTGTTTGGAGGTCTCTGCTGCGGTTGGGCTTTGTACCTATAGGCTGGTTGTCTGACGTGACAATGTATTTGTTTTGTAGTATTTTGAAAATGAAAGTTCCGATTATCATGCCGATGCATGCCATGAGGAAGCCCCATCTGAAATCTTCGGGTCTGCCTGTGTCGCCCAATGCACCGCAGACAAGAGGGGAGAAGAAGGCTCCGATGTTGACACCCATGTAGAAGATGGTGAAGGCAGAAT
>Ga0172377_10005147_pt1 | contig 13436 bp, 13 predicted proteins | sample Pumphouse3metaG_FD_119749 | JGI IMG/M metagenome (GOLD analysis project Ga0172377, IMG submission 119749) | Leachate microbial communities from a municipal landfill in Southern Ontario, Canada - Pumphouse #3 metaG | ecosystem: Engineered > Solid waste > Landfill > Unclassified | place: Canada... | reverse complement strand
GCTACCACCTGAGGATTGGTTAACTTGACGGGCTTTTCAAAGCGACTGGCAAGGGAAGCCACCATCATCGCCAAGCGATGGTCGTTATCCGGATTAATGGTTATTCCCCCCGCAAAAAAAGCACAGCCGGTAATTGCCAAGCTATCGTTTTTAAGGACTGTTTTTGCGCCTAATTGGTTTAGAATACGAATGGTTGATAAAAGACGGTTGGATTCTTTTTTTATCAAACGCTTTAACCCGGTAAAATAAGAAGTACCTTCAATCGTCGCTGATAGTCCCATCAAAATAGGACCTAAATCGGGAATTTGGGTCAAATCAACTTTTATGGGTTTAAGCAAAGATTTTTTAATGGATACGCTGGAGCCTGAAAGCGTAATATCGGCTCCACTAGCTTGGAGAATGTCCACAATCCTATAGTCTCCCTGAACAGAAGGAAAAAATAAATTATTGATTGTAACCCCTTTCCCAAGTACACCCGCAACAAGCATATTGGCCATTTGGGAATAATCGCCTTCGATAGTAAAACGGGTAGGTGCGTAATTTTGGTATTCATCGATAAAGACCTTAAGGGAATCAGAGTTTTGCTTTAAAAAAAAGTTTATATTGAAAGCTTTCATTACCGATAAAGTCATGTCAAGATATGGATCCAAAACAGGATTTAAAATGGTAATTTGCATGGTTTTTTTCTTTAGAGGTGCCATTAAAAGTACTCCGCTAATCAATTGGGTACTGGCGGAATCACTCATGGTCAATTGATTACCAAATCCTACTGTTGATACTTTTAATAGGGAAGCGTTTCTTATGTGTTGGATGCCTATCTGTTTTAAATCTTCGGTGTTAAGGCGATTCAACAATCTTTTGGTTCCCGAAAACGTTGCATCTTTTTGCCAATATAGAATAAGGGGAATCAGAAAACGCAAGGTAGAACCGCTTTCCCGACAATCGATTGTTGTGCTGATAGGCTTAATTTCTTGAGGTGGGATAACGGATAAGACGCCATCTTGTTTAAAAGAAAACTTAACCCCCAACAGTTCTAAAGCTTGGATAGTTGCTTTAGTGTCTTCGGAGATTAAAGGGTTGATTATCTCCGAAGGTTTGTTTGCCAAAACGCTCGCAATCAAAACTCGATGGGTTAGGCTTTTCGAAGGCGGGGCGCTGATAGTCCCACTTAATGAACTCGGTTGGATTTGCAACATATTTACACCTCAAGGGTTATTTTTTGCCATTATTAACAGTATTATTATACAGTAAAACACGGATATTTGCAATCAGAAAGGAAGGACGCGGTGAAAAAAACCTTTCAAGGGCTTTTAATCGGCATTGCCAATGCCATACCCGGTGTAAGCGGGGCAACTATGGCTATTTTGTTTGATGCATATGATGAACTCTTAAATTTGTTTGAAAAACCTTATTCGTTTAAAGTACTTAAAAAAAATTTTTATTTGCTTATCGGCATGGCACTCGGAACTGTTGGGGCGGTTTTGGGGCTGACCGTTCTTTTTTCGCGCTTTCCCCTTTTGATGACATGCTTTTTTTTAGGGCTAGTTTTGTCGGGAGTATTAGGGGTAATAAAAAAAGTAAAAAACTTATCCATAAACGGTGTAATTATGTTTTTTATTGGGGTATTGATTATTTTAGGTATCGAAATATTGGCTAATATTTCGAGGAATACCAAGCCGCCATTGTATTGGTTTGCCTTTGGCGGATTATTCACCAGTATTGCCATAATTTTACCGGGAGTAAGTGCCAGCTTAACTTTAATGGCCTTAAATTTGTTTTTTCCCATAATTGCTTTGTTGAAAGCATCTTTGGAATCCTTTTTTGTTTTTTCCTTTCCTTCCTGGGAAAAAATTGTTCCGGTAGGTTTATTTGGGCTAACTTTAAGCATTGGGATCGTTGTTTGTGCTAAAACCATGAAAAAAATGGTAAGCCGCCATCAGGAGAAACTAACCTTCTTATCCCTTGGTTTAATCATCGCTTCCATTGGAGCGGTTATTGCTGAACTTCCGATTTCCAACCATGTATTGGCGCTTCCTTGGGAGATTATTTTGGGAACTGGATTGGGAATTTTTACGTTTTTTATGCTAAATCTTTTTATCAAACAACCTCCCAAACATTTAGGTTAAATCCTAAATGTTTTTTCACATAAATTGCCATTTGCGTCGAAATATGGTAGAATAATATTACTTAAGCCGGCCAATATTATTTCTGCGAGGTAAAACATGAAAAAAACGACGGAACTCTTTTTTAGTTTTTTAAAAATCGGGGCTTTTACTATCGGAGGCGGTTATGCGATGATTCCTTTAATGCAACAGGAAATTGTCGAAAAGAAGAAATGGTTAAAACCCGAAGAAGTTATTGACATGGTAGCAATCTCAGAATCTACCCCGGGAGTCTTAGCGGTAAATTTTGCGACCTATGTCGGTTATCGAGTTGCAGGGGTATGGGGCAGCATTGTGGCCACATTGAGCGTTGTTTTGCCTGCTTTTATAATTATTTTATTGTTATCGACCGTTTTAGCGGCTTACAGTGATAACAGCCTTATTCAAGCAATCCTAAAAGGCATAAAAGCCGGAGTCGTTGTTTTGTTAATCAGAGCTATTGTCAAATTAGTAAAAATCTGCAAGTTAACCCCTTTTAATATTGTTTTGATTATTTCCACCATTCTGGTATCACTGTTGGTAAAAGGAATTGTATTTTATATTATTATTAGCGGCGCCATCATCGGAATAATTTATGGCCTGATTTTTGCGAAGGAAACTTTTAAAGCATGAAAATTGTTTGGAACTTATTTTGGAATTTTTTCTTAATCGGTTTGTTTACTTTCGGGGGCGGTTACGCGATGATTCCGATGATCGAAGAAGTCGCCCTTAGGGAAACATGGATATCTTCCGGAACGGATATCTATGGCTGGGTAGGAATAGCCGAAGGAACCCCAGGACCGTTTGCGGTAAACATTGCGACGCTTTTGGGTTATCAAAATGCCGGTTTTATCGGGGCATTTTTTGCCACTTTGGGTGTAATTCTGCCTTCTTGGATTATCCTCGTCTTAATCGCTGCTTTTGGGAAAAAGATCTTGGAAACCAAATACGCGACGGCAGCCTTAAAAGGTTTGCGTCCAGTAGTAATCGGACTAATCAGCGTGGTGGTAATCGGTTTAATTTATCAAAATCTTTTTCAAACTTCCCTAGATTTATGGAACCTTTCAATCAAAGGGTTTGATTATTTTAGTTTAATTATCGGGATTGTTGTCTTTGGGGTTTCTTTAATCAAAATAAAACAAAAAAGCTTATCGCCCATTTTTCTGATAATTTTATCGGGTCTTCTTGGTATCTTGTTTTACCAAGTGGTGGGAATATGAATAAAATAATTCTAATTAATAAACCAAGCGGAATGACCAGCCATGATGTGGTTAACCGGTTGCGAAAAATCTTTGGCATAAAAAGAATTGGACACACCGGAACTTTGGATCCTTTGGCAAGCGGTTTGTTGGTACTCTGTTTGGGTTCGGCAACCAAATTGGTTCCCTTTTTGGAACAAGATGATAAAGTTTATGATGTAGAAATTATGCTGGGGAAGTCTACCACAACAGGCGATTTGGCTGGAGTTGTATTGGCAGAAACAATGGTTCCTCACTTTTCTTTAGAGAAAATAGACCAAGTATTAGCCAATTTTGAAGGGGAAATCGTCCAAACACCCCCGAAATTTTCCGCTATCAAAGTTCAAGGGAAAAAACTCTATGAATATGCGCGAAAAAACCAAGAAGTGGAAATCCCAAAACGAAAGATTCACATTTACAGTTTAAAACGCACTTCAGATATTTTTTATCAAAATGGGGTGTGTACTTTTAGGTTTTTGGCTCATGTCTCGAAAGGAACTTATATTCGTTCCCTTTGTGAAGATATCGCCAAAGCTTTGAATTTACCGGGTGTCATGAGCAATCTGGTTCGTTTAAAGTGCGGAAAATTTGCTTTGCATGATGCTTCAACATTGGAAGAAGTGGAACAAAACCAGGTACGCTTTCTTTCCATGCTTGATGCTTTAACTTTTCCCGTTATTTCTCTAAGCAAAGATTTGCAAAAGCTAGTTAAAAACGGGGTGGCGATCCCTGCGGACCGTTTAAAAATCTCGTTTCCGCTGGTGGCGATTGCGGAACAGAAAGAATTGCGCGCGATATATCAATTAGAGGAAAGAAAAAATGTTTATAAGGCAGTAAGAATATGGTTATAATAAGATTAAGCAAAGACTCATCAACTAATCCAAAAATAAATATACCGTTAATCGCCGCTTTAGGTCAATTTGATGGTCTCCATGAAGCCCATCAAGTGTTAATCAAAAAAGCCGTAGCATTAGCGAAAGAAAGAAACTTAAAAAGCGCGGTCATATCTTTTGACCCCCATCCCGATATTATTTTGAAGAAACAAACCGACCCATCATATTTAACTCCTTTAGATAAAAAGAGTACTTTTATCGAAAACCTGGGAGTGGATTATCTATTAATTGTGGAGTTTGATGAGGAAGTCGCGCGGCTTTCCCATCAAGATTTTGTTAAATCTTACTTATTAGCACTTAAGGTAAAAGGGATAGTGGTCGGTTTTGATTATCGTTATGGTTTCAAAGGTCTGGGCAATTGTCAAACCTTGACAAGCGATTCGGATGGGCAAATTGAGGTTACCGTAATTGACGAAATAAAATATGATAATCAAAAGATGGGATCAACCCTAATACGTCAATATTTAAAAGAAGGACGGATGGAAGACGTTAGCGCCCTTTTGGGAAGGTTTTACGAAGTAGAAGGAAAAGTAATCGAAGGAAGCAAAATCGGCAGAAAGCTCAATCTTCCCACCGCAAACCTGGCTATCCGTTCGGATTTTGCGCCTTTAAAGTCCGGTGTTTATGCAGCTTTGGTGGAGTTTATGAACCAAAAATATATTGGCGTCTGCAATATCGGCTATAATCCTACTTTTAACACTCAAAAAGAACGGCGTTTGGAAGTCCATATATTGAATTTTGAAGGCGAATTGTACGACAAAACGATCAAAGTACAATTTGTCAAATGGTTGCGTGACGAAATGGTTTTTAAAAATCTTTATGAATTTCAAACCCAAATTGAAAATGATATTAAGCTTACCAAAAGCCTTGTTGCGCCACTTTTAAAAGCAAAAAATCGAATCTAAAAACCTTGCAAAAAAGCAAGAAATATGGTACAATAATACCGACCTTGACTTGGTTTGACGAAGCCTTCCGACGTCATACTAAGTTTTTGGCGAAAAGTCTATAAAGGAGGAAATGAAAATGTCTTGTATTACGAAAGACGAAAAGGCTAAAATCATTAGCGAATTTGCGCGTTTTCCTGGTGACACTGGTTCACCGGAAGTTCAAATTGCGATTTTAACGGCGGAAATCAATCGCATTAACGAACACTTGAGCGTTCATAATCATGATTTCCATTCGCGTCGCGGTTTGTTGAAAAAAGTTGGACATCGTCGTAATCTTTTGAACTACTTAAGAACGAAAGACGTTGCCCGCTATCGCGAATTAATAGCCAAATTAGGTTTACGTAAATAGGCATTGAGGGCACCACATGTGCCCTCTTTACTTGCAATTATTTGTCAAAATTTAAAAAAAGATTAGAGGATAAAAAAATGGAAAAACATGTTTTTGAATATGATCAAAATGGACGCAAGATTATCGTGGAAATTGGTGAAGTAGCTCAACAAGCCAACGGCGCGTGTATGGTTCGTTATAACGATACAGCCGTCTTATCTGCTGCCGTAGCCAGTAAGGGAAAATTGGATACCGACTTTTTTCCTTTAACTGTTCTTTATCAAGAAAGATTATATGCCGGAGGTAAAATTCCGGGCGGTTTCTTGAAAAGGGAAGGTCGTCCAACCGAACAAGAAACATTAATGTCACGGTTAATTGACCGTCCTATTAGGCCGTTGTTTGCCGAGGGGTTTAGAAATGAAGTGCAAGTTATCAATATGGTAATGAGCGCTAACCCTGATTTCTCCGCCCCAATAACCGCAATGCTCGGCTCCAGCATCGCCCTATGCATTTCCAACATTTCCTTTGAAGGACCGATTGCCGGGGTTATCGTCGGTCGGGTGGATGGCAAATACATCATTAACCCGACAACTGCCGAACTCGAAGCTTCTGACTTGAATGTTACGGTGGCCGGTACCGAAGATGCCATCAACATGGTTGAAGCCGGTTCCAAACAAGTAAGCGAAGAAGATATTTTGGAAGCTTTAATGTTTGGTCATGAAGAAATTAAACGGCTTGTCGCTTTCCAAAAGGAAATCGTCAAAGCAGTAGGCAAAGAAAAAATGGAAGTTGAACTTTTCCAAATTCCGGAAGATATCACTTCCGCAGTTGATGCTTTTGCCAAAGAAGCAATGATAAAAGCAATATCGGTGCACGAAAAACAAGCCCGCAGTGAAGCGATGGATGCGGTTGAGGAAAAAACCGTTGAACATTTTACGGAACTTTGGGCAAGTGATTTGGAATCCGAGCGCGAAGAAAAAATCAAATGGGTAAAAATGCACTTGGAAATTATTATTGCCAACGAAGTGCGCCGTTTGATTACGCAAGAAAAAATTCGTCCGGATGGACGCGCGGTCAACGAAATCCGTCCATTGTCATCGCGAGTCGATTTATTTGAACGTACCCACGGCTCCGCTCTCTTTACGAGAGGACAAACACAATCTCTTGCGGTGGTAACGCTCGGGTCGATTAGCGAGTTCCAAATTATAGACGGACTCGGAGTGGAAGATAGCAAACGGTTTATGTTCCACTACAATTTCCCGCAATTTTCTGTCGGTTCTGTCGGTCGCTATGGCTCGCCGGGACGTCGGGAAATCGGTCACGGCGCATTAGGTGAAAGAGCGCTCCTTCAAGTCATTCCATCGGAAGATGAATTCCCTTATACAATTCGGGTAGTAAGCGAAATCTTGGAATCCAATGGTTCCTCCTCGCAAGCTTCTATTTGTTCGGGTTCGATGGCTTTAGTGGCTGCGGGAGTTCCGATTAAAGCACCGGTTGCGGGAATTGCGATGGGTTTAATCAGCGACGGCAATAAGTACACTATTCTAACCGATATCCAAGGGTTGGAAGACCACTTCGGTGATATGGACTTTAAGGTTGCCGGAACCGAAAAAGGAATTACCGCTCTTCAAATGGATATCAAGATTCACGGAATCACCAAACAAATTTTAGCCGAAGCCTTGGAACAAGCGCGTTTCGGTCGCCTTCAAATTCTTGAACATATGAAAGGCACGATTGCGGAAGTTCGGCCAAACTTAAGCCCATTTGCGCCAAAAGTGAAGATGATGAGGATTAATCCGGATCGAATTCGCGACGTTATCGGTTCAGGGGGCAAAATTATCCAAGATATTATTAAAGAATGCAATGATGTTAAAATCGATATTGAACAAGATGGTCGTATCTTTATTATGCATCCGGAAACCGAATATATCGATAAAGCCATGCGCATAATTGAAAATCTGACCAAAGAGGCCAAAGTAGGAGAAATCTACAAAGCAACTGTAGTTAAAAACATGAAATTCGGCGCCTTTGTCGAGTTGTGGCCAGGTTATGAAGGTTTAGTTCACATTTCCAATCTTGCCAAGGAACGCGTTAACAAAGTTGAGGACGTTGTTCGCGAGGGAGATGAAATTATTGTCAAAGTTATCGGCTTTGACGATAAAGGCAAAGTAATGTTATCAAGAAAAGATGCTTTGAAATAAGATAGTTAATTTATTAGATATTTAAAACAGGAGTTTAACATGAAAATTGGAATAACCGCTGATTGTAGCTCAGGTCTTGAATATGCACCTTTTGAACATAATATTCGAATTACTCGAACTGCAATCCATTTCGAAAACGAAACCTTAATCGATGGAATTGATATTACAGCAGATGAATTTTATCAACGACTCGAAGCAACCGATTTTATTCCCACAACCAGTGCACCAACCTGGAGTGAAATTGAAAAACATGTTGAAGCCTATAAGGAATTAGGGTGTACGGATGTTATTCACTTTCCGATTTCGTTTAATTTAAGTTCATACGGACTAAATTGGCAAAACATCGCCAAAGAAATGTTTGAAGGGATAAATTTCCATGTTTTTGATACACGTACCGCTTGCATCATGGAAGGATATCAAGCGTATTACGCAGAAATTTTGGCTAAGAAAAATTACGATGTGGAAGGGATTTTTGCGGAATGCGCAAAACTCCGCGATGCCACTAAAGCTTATTTTGTTGTCGATGATTTGCGTTATTTAGTAAAAAACGGTCGCCTAACGATGGTTGCGGGATTGATTGGAACGCTTGCCAAAATAAAACCGATTTTGGAAATAAATCCAGAAGGCAAAATCGTTCCGTTCGAAAAGATTAGAACCCACCGGCGGGCGATAGAACGAATGATTGAATTGTCCCTTGAATCATGCAAGGATGCTAAAAATGTCATTTACATCGTTCAACATGCCAATCGTTACGAGGGAGCCGAAGAAATCGCCAAAATCATTAAAGAAAAAGCTCAAAATGCTTTACGGGTAGAAATATCGGTTATTACCCCAACGGTAGGTGCCCATATTGGCAGCGGATTGTTGGGAATAGCACGCATTATTACCGATGATTTGAAAGAAAAGATTTAACCAATCATTTTCTAATAGTTTAATATAACGGTAATCGAGCTAAGTTGAAAAAAACTTAGTTAGGAAAGTCCATACTAGCACAAGCTGAGACGCTTGTAGTGTTTGTGCCTAACGAAGCGATAAGTTAGGGCAGTGAAAGCTGACGGCGAACGATGGTCTAAGTTTGACACTTGGGGTCAAATATGACCTAGTTCCTAAGGTGCCACAGAAACGCTCTTGCAAGGAAACTTGCAAATGGAACGGGTAAACCCCACAAGCTAGCAACCCAAATTATGGTAGGGGCACGACTGTCCTGAAAATGAACGGAGACAGTTGGACACTTTTTAAAAAAGTGTAAGATAAATGATTACCGCCTAATGCAAATTAGGTTACAGAATATGGCTTATGTTATATTAAACTATTAGAATGTTCAAGTGGCAACCCTTGTTGCCACTTGTATATTATTAGTGGGAGGAAAGAATGATTATCCAATCAGCTATTTATTTTATCAGTGCAGTCGATTCGGCTCAATATCCCCAACACGAAGGAATTGAATTTGTCTTCTTGGGACGTTCCAATGTCGGAAAAAGCAGTTTAATCAATGCGATATGTAACCGAAAAAAATTGGCTTACACTTCCAGTATTCCGGGGAAAACTGTAGCGTTAAACTTTTACCATATCAACAATCACTTTATGTTTGTCGATGTTCCCGGCTATGGTTTCGCTAAACGAGGTCTGGAAGAACGCATTAAGTTTGGAAAAATGATCGAAGAATATTTGCATAAACGTTCCCAACTAAGGTTGGCCTTTTTGGTTGTCGATTCCCGAATTACTCCGACCGAAGATGATTTTCTGATGTTAAATTATTTGCGTCATTATAATATTCCAACTCTAGTAGTCGCCACTAAACAGGATAAACTAAAATCCAGTATGATTGCCAAGCAAAAAAAGATAATAAAAGAAACGCTAAGAATAACTGACGAAGAATTACTTTTTGTTTCTTCGGAAACCAAAAAGGGAATTGAATCCATCCACAAAACCATTGAAACAGTTTTAAACCAATAGCAGATAAATCACATTTTTCTTCTTCAAAAGCAGTTAAACTGCTTTTTTTATTTTCTGCATAGTCTAATCTAATCTAAAAAGTCATATATTGTTATTGGTGATAAAGATGGAATTAAAGATCAATTGCAATGCCTTTGTTAAATTGCACAACCTTTTGGGTGTTACCAGTATTGAAAGCACTGTCAGCGATTATCAATATCACGGCGATACCTTGGAGGGTAAATTATTAATTAAAGGGACATATTTGGATTCGGAAGGGTTAAGCGACAAACAATGGGAATTTAAGGAAGAAGTTCCCTTTATGGTAATCTTTAAGGACGACCAAAATGAAATTGAAGACGTCGGATGCGACAACTTCAATTATTATGAGGTTGCGGGGCGGGGCATCGAAACGAGTTTTGACGTAATTGTCAACTATCATGAAAAGACTAGGGAAACGAATGACATCATTGAAGTGCCCAGCGAAACGGATGACTTAAAAGCGGATTATGAGGAATTGACTGTAAACGAAAACACAGAAAATTTGGAAACTGAAGAGCGATTGTTAGAAGAATTAATCAATGATCAAGCAAATAAACCAGAGGAACCAGAAGAAAGTACCGAAAATCAAGCAATTAACGAAGAAATAAAAGAAAGAATTACCTCCAAAATGGATATTATCTTGTCGGAAAAAATCAAGTCCAAAACTGATAATTTTCCCTCGGAAGACGAAAAAGAAGAAGTAACGCGTTCCTTCAAATCTCCAAAGGATACAATAAAAATCTTATATTATCAGGATGAGCGAATGCTTGATGTGCTTTGCAGTAAGTATGACTTAAGTATCGAAGAAGTTCTTAAACAAAAGCAAGCACGTGACGGAAAACGGATGATTCTAGGGATTGATTAAAATGATGCGCGAGGTTGTTCCGCTCATTGAAGACCGGTATGGCATCAAAATTATCAATAGCGACATTTATTCGCCTAAATCGTATAAGCTGTTTTCCGAACAGGGCAACTGTTATTTTTGCAAGACTACCAATAAATTAGCTCATGACAAATACCAATTTTTGGCTCATTTGGGAATCAACAATGTATTATTTCCCAAACAAAACCTAAACCAAGAATTCGTTACCAGTTTTGACGGGGGTTATTTATACATCAGCGACTTTTTAGAAGAAGCTAGTATTGTAAAAGAAGTCAAAGCAAATCAAATGTATCGGGAACTAAAAAAGTTACATCACGCCACCTCGTTTGCCAGGCAACTTGATGCCAGCACAGCTCGTCCAAAATTCGATGAATTAACTAATCAATTGGATTATAAATTTCGCCTGTTGGAACACTTTGTTCGGAGTATTGAATTGAAACCCTTGGGTAATTTCAGTGTGCCGATCTTGGAAAATTACCATCATATTTTGGACGCCAAAACCGAAATGATTCGCTTGCAGAAGCGAATCATTGCCATCATTAAAGATAAAGAAAGCGTGGTTTTTTCGTTTTTGCACAATAATCCCAAATTGGATCATATCTTAATTGTGCGGGGAGCCAAATACCTAACGAGTTTGGAAAATGGTAAAATCGGTATCAACAGTTTAGATTTGGCTAAGTTCTACGTGGAGAACCAAGATTTAAATATCGATTTTTCGCAAATCATCAAAGAGTACTATCAAAACGAAAAAAGCCTCTTTTATTATGATTACTTTCGGTTTTTGGTTTTGGTAATTTATATCAAAAGGATTGTTGTCCATCAGCTTGACCAAATCAGTGCTCAAAACATCGCAACTAATGCCAATTTTATTAAAAAATATTTCGATTTGTTTCCGGATTTAGGGGAATAAACCGCGTTATTATTTTTGATAAGGACAAACGATTTGATTGGCAATATAGATAATGGCCAAAAAAATTAACAATAAAAAGTTGAACCAACGGAAGAAAAAGACCGTTAAAAACAGTTGCCACCAAAAAATCGAGGCGATAATTATACGGCATTTCAGGAAATATTCCCGTAATACCGCTAACCATTTGTGATAATTTTTAAACATTTTACTCACCATTTTATTTTATGATTTACAAATAAATTGGTGATAAAGCAAAAGGTCGGAAGAGGCCTTTTTCATTTTTAAGGGTATGAGTTTAGGGTTTTTTCATATCCTAATTTTAATAACTTAAGCTTTTCCATAGGGAGAATAATAAAAATTAATATTACCAATCTCCTTTACAAATTGCATTTTTTCATGTATAATAGTTAAGTCAGGAGCGTGGTCACATGAAATGGACACTCGGTCAATTGCGCAAACTTCCTGAGTCATATGATTTTTGTTCTGTAATGGATTTCACAAAGGAAAGCGAATCGATTGATGATATTTTAGCAATCAAGGGTGTCAAAGTCGAAGGCACAATAACGCGAAAAAACTTGGATTCTTTTTATTTAAGTCTTACGATTGATGCCGATTTGGTCCTTGCATGTGCCAAAACCTTAGAGCCGGTAGATTACCCCATGCATCTTGAAATTGAGGAATGGCACGGTATTGAGGAAGATCGTCTAGAGGAAGAGGATTATTACTGGTTGGAAAAGAATACCCTAAATCTCGACGAAATCGTTTGGTCCGCTATCCTTATTAACAAACCAATTCGGGTAATTCATAAGGACGCTGAGGAAATTTTAGCTAAGCAAGGAATCACATTTGACGGCTCCTATCCTGACGATGAAATCAGCAATGAATAAGAAAAGAGGTGGAAATCATGGCAATTGTTCAACAACGTCGTACTTCCAAGACACGCAAATTAAAACGCCGTACGCATTACAAAATTAAGGCACCCGGCATGACAGTTTGCCCAAACTGCGGAGAATTTAAATTATCTCACCGCGTATGTCCAACTTGTGGATACTATAGTGGTCGTTTGGTCAAAGAAATCAAAGTTAAGGAAGAAAAGAAAGACTAATTAAACTGTCAAATTTGACAAGTAAATCGCTTTGGAGATATTCAAAAAGCGATTAAGACGCTCCTAAACCGGAGCGTTTTTCTTTTTATTTGCGCATGTTTTAACAATTAGTGTATAATAGATTAAAAGAAAAAAATGAGGTTTTCAAAATGAAAGAGTTTACGCATATTCCGGTCATGTTGAATGAAGCAATAGCTTGCTTAAACATCAAACCGGAAGGAATTTATGTTGATTGCACCTTAGGTGGGGCAGGTCATAGTCAAGAAATACAAAAAAAATTAAAAAGCGGCCATTTATATGCTTTCGATCAGGATATCGCGGCCATCAAAGCTTCCCAGGTTCGCTTACAAACAATTGGCAATAATTTCACCCTTATTCATGCCAATTTTGTGAACTTAAAGAAGAACCTTGCTCAACTACAAGTTAACGAAGTGGACGGGATTTTATTTGATTTGGGTGTTTCCAGTTACCAATTTGATACGCCGGAACGAGGGTTTAGCTATCAATACGATCATTATCTCGACATGCGGATGAATCAAGAACAAGCTCTCGATGCCTACCAAGTGGTAAATAATTATTCAGAAAATGCTTTGCGAAAGATTTTTTACGAATACGGCGAAGAAAGCTTTGCTCCTCAAATCGCCCGGATAATTGTAAAAGCCCGGGAACAAAAACCGATTGAGACCACTTTTGAACTTGTGGAAATAATCAAGAAGGCACTGCCCGCTTCGGTGTTGCGCAAACCTCAACACCCCGCAAAAAAAATCTTTCAAGCCCTTCGGATTGAAGTTAATCAAGAATTGGCCGTTTTAG
>Ga0172377_10005144_pt1 | contig 13439 bp, 7 predicted proteins | sample Pumphouse3metaG_FD_119749 | JGI IMG/M metagenome (GOLD analysis project Ga0172377, IMG submission 119749) | Leachate microbial communities from a municipal landfill in Southern Ontario, Canada - Pumphouse #3 metaG | ecosystem: Engineered > Solid waste > Landfill > Unclassified | place: Canada... | reverse complement strand
GGGGTTATGGTAAAATAGATGCTTATGCAGGCTTGTTAAAGGTTCTTGAGACAACACCTATTCAAAATTTAAAAACGACACCTGGTGCCATTATGGCCTATCCTAACCCTAATAATGGTTCGTTTAACTTATTATTTACCGAAACGGATGAGAACTTACAAATAACGGTTTATAATGTTAATGGTCAAAAACTGTGGTCAAAAAATATTAATCAGGTATACGCTCAAGAAAATGTAAATATTGACCTGGAAGGAGCAACTACTGGAGTCTATTTAGTAAAAGTCACCGGTAATCTTATAAACGAAACATTGAGATTATTAGTTCGTTAATTAGCCACGAAAATACTATACTAACAAAAACTTCCCATTGAAATCAATTGGAAGTTTTTTTGTACATTTGCGACTCATGAAAACCATCATACAACACCCAGAAATTGGACAGATAGAACTTTGTACCAGAAATGGCTCACGAGGTATTAGTTTTCGTGTGACCGCCGACAAGGTGCGTATAACCGTAAATCCAGGTTTATCTCAATCGGTTTTTCCTCTTTCAAAAGAACGAACAGAATGGATAATAAAGGCACAGGAAAAACTAGCAATACATACACAGAAGCTAACTTTTACGCCTGATACAATATTAAAAACACATAGCTTCACCCTATCTTTTGTACCAACCGAAAAGATAAAAACTACATTTGCAGCCCAACGTAAAAATGAGACTCTCATCATTTATTTTAAGCCTAAAACCGATTTTACAACAGCACAAAGTCAACTAGTCATTAAACGTATTCTGACTCACTTCTTACGAATCGAAGCCACCGCATTTCTGCCAAATCGTCTAAAGACTCTTGCAGAACAATATGGTTTCGAATATACACAGTTGAAAATTAATAGTGCACACAGACGTTGGGGCAGTTGTTCTGTACAAAAACATATTAATCTCAGTTTATACCTCATGCTGTTACCTGAAGAGCTGATAAACTTCGTCATAGTACACGAACTTTGTCACACACGCGAAATGAACCATGGTGAAAAGTTCAAACAACTGATGCGTACTATTTTTTCTAACTACAATGAACTAAATCAATCATTAAAAAAACAATCGACATTATGATGCAATGGGATAAGCTTCTCTCTACAAAACGTTTTGGTATGGAACAATACCACAATGACAAGCATGATGGACGTACCGAATTTCAACGGGACTACGATCGTCTTATATTCTCATCTCCATTCCGACGTTTACAAAATAAGACACAAGTCTTTCCGCTCCCTGGTAGTGTTTTTGTACACAATAGATTAACTCACAGCTTAGAAGTTTCGTGTGTTGGACGGTCTATTGCAAATGAAGTAACACTACAATTACGATCCAAACATACAAATTTACCAAAAAATATCGACGAAATCGGTTCAATTGTAGCCGCTGCCTGCTTGGCACACGACCTAGGAAATCCACCATTCGGACATTCTGGTGAAAATGCTATTGCTACTTATTTCTCTGAAGAAAAAGGTTCCCAATTCCAACAACAATTAACTGCCGCAGAATGGACCGATTTTACGCGTTTTGAAGGTAATGCAAATGCATTTCGCTTACTTACACACCAATTCGAGGGACGTCGAGAAGGAGGTTTTGTGCTAACATATAGCACATTGGCCTCTATTGTAAAATATCCTTACGAATCGCAATTTGCCGATAGTACAAAAACTAAATTCGGATTTTTTCAAACAGAAAAAGAAGCCTTCGAGCGCATTGCATCAGAATTAGGAATCATTCGACATCCAAAATTCCCAAATAGATATGTACGCCATCCTCTAGTTTATTTAGTAGAAGCCGCTGACGACATTTGTTACGAAATAATGGACATTGAAGATGCTTACAAATTACGTTTGCTCACCTTTACAGAAACAAAAGATCTGCTACTTGCATTTTTACCTCAAAATCGACAAGAAAGAGCCTTGAATGATGTCTTTAACATGGTAACAGACGCCCACGAACAAATTGCCTATCTACGTTCATCCGTTATTGGTATATTAATCAATGCTTGTGCTACCACGTTTGTAGAAAATGAGGAAGCTATATTATCAGGAACATTTGAAAAGTCGTTAATCAATCATATACCAGAACAATTACAAAAGGCCTATACGACTTGTGCTAAAATTGCTGTTCCAAAAATTTACAGATCACAAGAAGTACTTGATATTGAATTAGCTGGTTATCGCATTATTTCTGAACTCTTAGAAAATCTTATCGAAGCAACATCTAATCCAACAAAAGCCTATTCTAAACAAATTTTAAATCGAATTCCAACACAATACGATACACACTCAACATTAGTTTACAAGCGCATACAAGCCATCCTAGATTACATCTCAGGCATGACGGATGTCTATGCACTCGATCTCTATCGCAAAATCAACGGGATGAGTTTACCTACACTCTAACTTTCAAACAGAATACTATTTTTTTAGTAAAAAAAGGTTTATCAAATTGATGAACCTTTTTTGGTTTTGCCTCAAATAGAATTTGTTAAATATGTATAAATAAAATAACTCTCCATATGTCCTTTTATAAAAAATAGACTTGATTATTAAAGAAAATAATTGTAAATTTGCAACCTCAAAAATAATATCATTATTTAATTATTATAAAATCATTTATGGACAACAAGAAAAGAGTTTATTCCTTTGGCAATGGACAAGCTGAAGGAAAAGCAGAAATGAAGAACCTCCTTGGTGGTAAAGGTGCAAACCTTGCTGAAATGAATTTGATAGGCGTACCAGTGCCTCCAGGTTTCACTATCACAACAGATGTATGTACAGAATACTACGAAATCGGTAAAGACAAAGTAGTAGAATTACTAAAAACTGAAGTTGAAAAAGCAGTAGCACATATTGAAACATTAATGAATTCTAAATTCGGCGATGTTGAAAACCCATTATTAGTTTCAGTTCGTTCTGGTGCTCGTGCTTCTATGCCAGGTATGATGGATACAATTCTAAATCTTGGATTGAATGACAAAGTTGTCGAAGGTTTGACTAAAAAAACTGGTAATGCTCGTTTCGTATGGGATTCATACCGTCGTTTTGTACAAATGTATGGCGATGTTGTTTTAGGCATGAAACCTGAAAACAAAAACGATATCGATCCATTTGAAGAAATTATCGAAAAAATAAAAGAAGAAAAAGGTGTTCACCTTGATACTGATCTTTCTGTAGAAGATTTGAAAGAATTGGTTGCTAAATTTAAAGCTGCTGTTAAAAAACAAACAGGTCACGATTTTCCGGAATCAGCTTATGAACAATTATGGGGCGCCGTTTGTTCCGTATTTGATAGCTGGATGAATGATCGTGCTATTCTTTACCGCAAAATGGAAGGTATTCCTGCAGAATGGGGAACTGCTGTTTCCGTTCAAGCCATGGTATTTGGTAACATGGGCGAAACTTCTGCTACTGGCGTATGTTTCAGTCGTGATGCTGCTACAGGTGAAGACTTATTTGTAGGTGAGTATTTAATCAATGCACAAGGCGAAGACGTTGTAGCAGGTATTCGTACCCCTCAACAAATTACAAAAATAGGCTCACAACGTTGGGCAAAATTAGCAGGAGTTTCTGAAGCAGAACGTGTTTCAAAATATCCTTCAATGGAAGAAGCTATGCCAAGCATTTATGCTGAATTGGATGCACTTCAGACAAGACTTGAAAACCATTATCGCGACATGCAAGATATGGAGTTCACCGTACAAGAAGGTAAACTTTGGTTCTTACAAACTCGTAATGGAAAACGTACAGGATTTGCTATGGTAAAAATTGCCATGGAGATGTTACATCAAGGTATGATAACCGAAAAAGAAGCCGTTTTACGTGTTGATCCTAACAAATTAGACGAATTACTACACCCTGTTTTTGATAAAAAAGCATTAAAAGATACACGTGTTATTGCCAAAGGTTTAGCTGCATCTCCAGGTGCTGCATCTGGTAAAATTGTATTTAATGCTGACGACGCAACTGTATGGCATGCCAAAGGCGAACGTATCATCATGGTTCGTATCGAAACATCACCAGAAGATTTAGCTGGTATGGCTGCTGCTGAAGGTATTTTAACAGCTCGTGGAGGTATGACCTCACATGCTGCTGTAGTTGCTCGTGGTATGGGAAAATGTTGCGTATCAGGTGCCGGTTCATTGGTGATCGACTATGGTAAAAAAACATTATCAGTAGATGGCGTTACTTTGAAAGAAGGTGATTTTATCTCCTTAAACGGTTCTACTGGTGAAATCTATTTAGGTTCTGTAGCTACTCAAGAAGCTGAATTGGATGCAGACTTTGCGGAATTAATGAAATTAGCTGATAAATATACACGCTTAGTAGTACGCACGAATGCTGACACCCCACACGATGCACAAGTTGCTCGTAATTTCGGTGCTGTAGGTATTGGCCTTTGCCGTACTGAACATATGTTCTTTGAAGGTGAAAAAATACGTGCTATGCGCGAAATGATTTTGGCTGAAACGAAAGAAGATCGTCGCAAAGCTTTAGCAAAAATTTTACCTTACCAACAAGCTGACTTTAAAGGTATTTTTACAGCGATGGCTGGATGCCCTGTTACGGTTCGTTTACTCGATCCACCGTTACACGAATTTGTTCCTCACGAAGAAAAAGAACAACGCGAATTGGCTAATATTATGGGCGTTAAATTCGAAACAGTTCGTCAACGCGTAGAAGCTTTACACGAGGCTAACCCAATGTTAGGTCACCGTGGCTGCCGTTTAGGTAATACCTATCCAGAAATTACAGAAATGCAAACACGTGCCATTCTAGGCGCTGCTTTGGAACTCAAAAAAGAAGGTGTAGAAACACATCCTGAAATCATGGTTCCATTGACTGGTATTTTATACGAATTCTCTAATCAAGAAAGAGTAATCCGCGAAACAGCAGCTCAACTTTTCAAAGAAAAAGGTGATAGCATCGATTTCAAAGTTGGTACAATGATTGAAATTCCACGTGCTGCATTAACAGCAAATCGTATTGCATCTAAAGCAGAATTTTTCTCATTTGGTACTAATGACTTAACTCAAATGACCTTTGGTTATTCACGCGATGATATTGCGTCGTTCTTACCTGCTTATTTGGATATGAAAATTCTTAAGAATGACCCATTCCAAGTACTTGATCAAAATGGTGTTGGTCAATTAGTACAAATGGCTACTGAAAAAGGTCGTTCAGTTCGTCCTGATTTAAAATGTGGTATTTGTGGTGAACACGGCGGCGAACCTTCATCTGTTGAATTTTGTCACCGCGTTGGTTTGAACTACGTTTCTTGCTCACCTTTCCGCGTGCCTATCGCACGTTTAGCTGCTGCACAAGCTGCTTTGAAAGACGCTAAGTAATTAGATATACATAACAGATAAAGGCTGCCTTACAACAAGGTAGCCTTTATCATATAAACTCGTAAACATGAAAAAACGTTTATGTCCAGCTTGTGGAACAACCGCTTTATATGTAACCAATAAATTAGGTGAACGTAAAGCTATTTATGTAAATGAAATCAATGAAATATTCCCAACACATGTCGGAGATAATTTAGAGGGATTTGATTTAGAAACTATCTATTGTTTTGGATGTTCTTGGAGTGGAACAATTAAACGATTAAAATAAAGTCATATATATCACAACACAATCACAGTACAAAAATAAGAGGTCATAAATGTTTCATTCAATACTGAATAGGTCATAGTTAGGTTATAAAAAACTCAAAGAAGATTAATTATCACTCATAATTTTTCACTACCTTTGCAAGCTGAAAAAGAAATTTATGCAATTTGAACTTCAACACACCGATACACAAAGCGATGCGAGAGCAGGCAAAATAACCACCGACCATGGTGTGATAGAAACACCTATTTTTATGCCTGTCGGCACAGTGGGAGCTGTAAAAGCGGTACATATGCGCGAACTCAAAGAAGACATTCAAGCGCAAATTATTTTAGGTAACACCTATCACCTCTATTTACGTCCAGGACTCGAGATACTCGAACAAGCCGGCGGACTACATAAATTCAATGGTTGGGATCAACCAATATTAACCGATAGTGGTGGTTTTCAAGTATTTTCACTTTCTGGTACACGTAAATTAAAAGAAGAAGGCGTCACGTTCCGTTCACATATTGATGGTTCAAAACACTTGTTTACACCAGAAAACGTGGTAGATACACAACGTACCATCGGTGCTGACATTATGATGGCCTTTGACGAATGTACACCAGGCACAGCCGATTACGCCTATGCTAAACAATCGATGGAACGCACTCACCGTTGGCTCCAACGAGGATTAAAACACTTTGACGAAACGGAAAATAAATATGGTTATTCACAAACCTTTTTCCCTATTGTACAAGGTTGTGTGTATCCCGATTTACGACGCCAATCAGCAACATTCGTAACAGAACAAAACCGCGAAGGATATGCCATAGGTGGTCTAGCGGTAGGCGAACCTGCTGAAAAGATGTATGAAATGATTGAAGTTGTCAATGAAATTCTACCAAAAGATCGTCCACGTTATCTAATGGGCGTTGGCACACCAGTCAATATTTTAGAAGGCATCAGTCGTGGCGTTGATATGTTCGACTGCGTAATGCCAACACGTAATGGTCGAAATGGTATGCTTTTTACGCGCAATGGCATCATGAATATGAAAAATAAAAAATGGGCTAATGATTTTTCGCCCATCGATCCAGAAAGTGATTGTTTTGTAGACCAACATTATACAAAAGCTTATTTGCGACACCTATTCGTAGCCAATGAATTATTAGGTCTACAAATAGCATCTATTCACAATTTAGCATTTTACTTATGGTTAGTTAAAGAAGCACGCCAACAAATCATATTAGGAACTTTTGCTTCGTGGAAGGAAAATATGGTTAAATGTGTTTCTACACGATTATAATTCAAAATAACCTATGCTCAAACGTTTAGATTGGTATATTATCAGGAAATATATCGGTACGTATATTTTATCTATCATACTGATTATTAGTATTTCCGTAATCTTTGATTTTACGGAAAAGATTGATAATTTCATGGATAATAGTGCGCCTGTGAAGGCTATTATTTTTGACTATTACATGAATTTCATACCCTTCTTTACCAATATGTTTACACCGTTATTCTCATTTATTTCGGTGATATTCTTTACCTCGAAATTAGCAAACAATAGCGAAATCATAGCCATGTTAGCAGGCGGTATGAGCTTTAACCGATTACTACGTCCTTATTTTATATCGGCATCCCTAATTGCTCTATTTTCTTTTTTCTTGATGGGTTTTGTGATTCCACCAGACAACAAAGTACGCTTAGAATTTGAAGATCAATATATTAGAAAATTCAAATCAGAAATAGCACGTAACGTTCAAATGGAAGTTGAGCCTGGTATTATTGTTTACTTCGAACGTTATGAAGAACGCACACAAACCGGTTACCATTTTTCGCTAGAAAAATTTGATGGGAAAAAATTGGTTTCTCGTATGACGGCTAATGCTATCGAAATGGACTCGTTAAATCACTGGACTGTAAAAAATTATTTAATCAGAGATTTCAACGGAATGTATGAAACTATTAATAAAGGTGAAGCACTTGATACTATTATTAATATGGATCCTAAGGATTTTTTCATCACCGCAAAACAAGCGGCACAAATGACTAATCCGGAATTGAGGCGCTATATTAAAAAACAAGAAAAACGAGGTTTAGGTAATATTCAAGCCTTTCAAGACGAATATTACAAACGTTTTTCAATGCCTTTAGCTTCCATTATCTTGACATTAATAGGTGTATCATTAGCATCTCGAAAAGTTCGAGGTGGTATGGGTCTTAATATTGGTATAGGATTGGCTTTAAGTGCTTTATTTATATTATTTTCCACATTATCAAGCACATTCGCCATCAATGGTAGTATGAACCCATTTTTGGCTGTTTGGCTCCCCAATATTATATTTTTAATAATTGGTATGTTTTTATATACAAAAGCACCAAAGTAAGACAAGTACCTAAAAACAAGTGTTACTACACGATTTTATAAATCTTTATTCCCAACATCCTTGTATTGAACAAATGGCTGATTGGTTGAAAAACCCGAAACAACATTTAACTGTTTCGGGTTTATTAGCATCATCTAAATCGTTAGCATTAGGGACTCTTTTTGATGATTCACACCATTCATTTATCGTCATACTTAATGACTCCGAAACAGCAGCTTATTTCTACCACGACCTTACTCAACTATTTGATAAAGAGCAAATAGTCTATTTCCCTTCCGCCTACAAAAATAATCACAAACATGGCGCCAAAGATCCTGCTAATGAGATTTTACGTGCTGACACATTAAATCGTTTACAAAGTGGAAAGCCCTATATTGTTGTAACTTATCCGGAAGCTTTAGCCGAAAAAGTAGTGTCAGTTAACACGTTTAATGCAAGTAAAATTAAGATTAAAGTCGGCGAAAATATTAATAGTTCAACGATTATTGAACAATTAGAACAATTTGGATTTGAATACGTTGATTTTGTGTACGAGCCTGGTCAATTTTCTATTCGTGGCAGTATATTAGACATCTTTTCGTTTGCCAACGAATTACCCTATCGTATCGATTTTTTTGGCGATGATGTAGAAAGTATTCGCACGTTTGATATCGAAAAACAATTGTCATTAAACGAACAAGTTGAAATAACAATTGTGCCTGACATACAAACACTAGAAGGAGAAACGATTTCATTACTCGAATTTATGTCAAGTGATACTGTGCTTTGCGCAGAAAATTTACGTTTTGTACGCGAACGAATTAACCAAATATACGATGATTCATTAGTTAAAGCCAATGAATTGACTCTAACGCCAACTCTAGAACATCGATTATTAACAGGCGATTCAGTAATTGTACAAATAGATGAATATAGGACTATTGAATTTAGTAAAAGTTTTTATAATAAAACTGAACAAATAGAATTTCAAACATCTCCACAGCCGATTTTCCATAAGAATTTCGATTTGGTCACCGAGCAATTCACCAAATATTTAAGTGACGGTTATACACTTTATATATCGAGCGATAGTAAAAAACAGATAGACCGCATATCAAGTATTTTTGCCGACCGTGGCGTCACGATTCCATTCACAGCCATCTCACGAACATTACACGAAGGTTTTATTGATCACGATTTACACATCTGTTGTTTTACCGACCATCAAATTTTCGATCGCTTCCATAAATTTAGCTTACGCAGTGACATCGCACGCACAGGTAAAGTGGCACTCACCCTCAAAGAGTTAAATCAATTCAAAGTGGGTGATTATGTCGTACATATCGATCATGGAATTGGTAAATTCGGTGGCTTACTAACCACCAGCACCAATGGCCGTACACAGGAAGTCATTAAACTGATCTTCAAAGATGATGATGTTATTTTTGTGAGTATTCATGCACTGCATCGTATTTCAAAATACAAAAGTAAAGAAGGCGAGGAACCTCGTATCAACAAATTAGGAACTGGTGCTTGGGAACGTTTAAAAGAGCGTACAAAAAATAAAGTAAAAGACATTGCACGCGATTTAATTAAACTTTACTCGCAACGAATGGCGCAAAAAGGCTTTGAATATGAACCTGATTGTTATCTCCAGCAAGAACTCGAAGCGTCCTTCATTTACGAAGATACACCTGACCAAATGAAATCGACAGCCGATATCAAAAAAGATATGGAATCGGAACGCCCTATGGATCGATTAGTGTGTGGTGATGTCGGATTTGGAAAAACTGAAGTTGCTATTCGTGCAGCATTCAAAGCCGTCGCTAACGGTAAACAAGTGGCTGTACTTGTTCCAACAACAGTGCTCGCATTACAACATTATAAAACGTTTAGTGAACGTTTGAAAAACTTTCCGTGCAACGTAGAATATATAAGCCGCGCAAAATCAACAAAACAAGTCAAAGACATTTTACAAAGACTCGTCAATGGGGAAATTGACATTCTTATTGGCACACATAAAATTGTTAGCAAAAATATTCAATTCAAAGATTTAGGGCTTCTTGTTATTGATGAAGAGCAAAAATTTGGAGTGTCCATTAAAGAACGTTTAAAACAACTGAAAATTAATGTTGATACGCTCACGTTAACAGCAACGCCTATTCCGCGTACCTTACAATTTTCGTTAATGGGTGCCCGTGATTTATCCATCATCAACACACCACCACCCAATCGTTATCCAGTATTTACAGAAATTATCAGCTTTGACGAAGATATTATCAAAGAGGCCATCACCAAAGAGATGGAACGAAATGGACAAGTTTTCTTTATCAACAATCGGATACAAAACATATATTTATTAGCAGATAAATTACAAAGACTAATTCCTGAAGCCCGCATTGCCGTAGCACATGGTCAAATGCCTCCAGCCCAGTTAGAAGAAACCATCATGGACTTTATTAATTACGATTATGATGTACTTCTGGCTACCACTGTCATAGAATCAGGTATTGACATGCCAAACGTGAATACAATCATTGTCAACAAAGCTAATTTATTTGGTTTAAGCGATTTACATCAATTACGTGGACGCGTCGGGCGTAGTAATCGAAAAGCTTATTGTTATCTTATAGCACCACCAATAAATGAGCTTACAGAGGATGCACGTCGTCGACTACAAGCTATTGAAACATTTGCAGATCTTGGTAGTGGTTTTAATATTGCCATGCAAGATTTAGATATTCGTGGTGCTGGTAACATGCTAGGTGCCGAACAAAGTGGATTTATTGCCGACTTAGGTTACGAAACCTATCAAAAGATTTTAAATGAGGCTATGACAGAACTTCGTGAAGAAGAATTTGCAGACCTCTTTGTTGAAGAGCCTAAAAGCAATACGTATGTTAGTGAATGTCAAATAGAGTCAGATTTAGATTTAATGTTCCCTTCTGATTACATCATGAATGTATCAGAACGTATGACTCTATACCGTGAACTCGACAATCTCACCGACGAAAAAGCGCTACAAGATTTTGAAAAGCGACTTATTGACCGTTTTGGTCCGATTCCAACTCCTGCTAAAGACTTAATGATGCTTTTGCAAATTCGTTGGCGTGCTTTACAGTTAGGAATTGAACGTTTGACACTTAAAAACGGACGAATGACTTTATATCTTATTTCTAAAGACACGTCTCCTTATTATCAATCACCCACATTTACGGCTCTTCTAACCTACATTGGATCACATCCACACACGTGTCGTTTGGGAGAAAAAGAGGGTAAACGTTTTGCCTCGTTCTCTTCAGTGACTTGTGCAACTGATGCTTATACCATCTTTAAAGGCATCACACCACAAAAAGAAGAACTTCTGGTTGTTTTTTAAAGTTTTAACATTTTTTTATAGTTTCTCAAGATAGATTATTCTATCTTTGTTTCGGCATTAGTTTCTTAACAACACGAAACTTAGCCTTCACATTCAAATAACCTTACCGTGTTATTTGAATGATTCTATTGTAAATACCTAAAAAACAGGCAAATTAAAACTTATAAAATCCATTTTACATGAAAAAACTATTATTACTTTTTGTGGTCTTTATTAGTACTACATTAAATCTTTGGGCTGGTAACTTTGCCGTTTGTGTAAACGGATCAACATACTACACAACCACACAAGGTGAAGAATACGAAGGTTACACCCAATATTTTGTCAATGGTGTGTCACTTGTAGCGAATGACGTACTAACCGTTTACGACAAGGACAATGCTACTGGATGGGCTATTACTAACCTTAATCAGTATTCGGCAACAGGATGTTTTACGACGAGTACTTTAGGTATTACATGCTCAACTACAGGTTTATATGATATTTACGTTAAAATGAAATATCAGGCTGATGAAATTTATATTGGTACCTCTTCCGAAACTACACCTGCTACACCTGATAATACAACTCCAACTGATCCTACAGATCCTGTAGACCCAACAGACCCAACTGATCCAATTGATCCAATTGATCCTGGCACAAGCGAATACACTCCTGGCAATTACAGTTCCCCAGTACCAAACCAATGTGCTGATGTCATGATTCAAGCCTTCTATTGGGATTCTTATCAAACAACTGCCTCATATGGCACCACAAAATGGAGTACACTCAATCAACAGGCAAGCGAATTAGCTGGTTATTTTGATTTAATATGGCTTGCACCATCAGCAAAATCAAGCGGTGGAACGGGTTATCACCCTAGCCAATGGTGTAATCAAACAAGTGCACATGGTTCAATGTCTGAATTACAAACACTGATTAAAAACTTACATTCCGGAGGTTCTAAAGTAATTGCTGATATTGTAGTCAATCATAAAGATAATAAAAGTACTTGGTGCGACTTTTGGCCAGAAGATTTTGGAATATATGGAAAATTTGAACTAACCGCTAATCATATTTGCCAAGATGATGAAGTAAATACTAGTGGAACAGGCACTTGCAAAGGTGCTGCAACAGGAGCTAACGATACGGGCGAACAATACGCTGCTGCTCGCGACTTGGATCATACAAGCACATACGTTCAAGATGCAGTTAAAGCTTATTTAAAATGGCTTAAATACGAGATGAAATATGATGGCTGGCGTTTCGATGTCGCCAAAGGATTTAGTGCCAGCTATTTTGGCGACTATGCTTCAGATGCTCAAAACTATTTTTCCGTAGGAGAATATCTAGATGGCAACTATGATTTACTTAATGCTTGGGTCAACGGAACAGGAAACAAATCGGCAGCCTTCGATTTTGCCTTGAAATTCCAAGGTTTAAACAATGGTTTAGCAAAAGGAGATTTAACTCAACTTGTATGGAATAGTCAACCTGCAGGTATGATTCATAGTGATTTACGTAAATTCGCCGTAACACTCATAGACAATCACGACACCTTTGAACGCAGTAATGGTAACGATTTTGCAGGAATTGATAGCAAAGACCTAATACTACAAGCTAATGCTTTTATATTGAGTTCGCCCGGCGTTCCTTGTATATTTTACCCTCATTGGGCTCGTTATAAATCAGACATTCAAAAAATGATTTTGGCACGTAAAGCAGTTGGCATACACAGCCAAAGCGCCGTAACTATAAACGATACAGGAACTGATAAATATGTAGCAACAGCCACTGGAACCAACGGTACTTTAATGGTCAAAATTGGTTCAGGAAGTGGAAGCGGAACGACTCCTTCAGGCTACACAAAAGCTGCTAGTGGAACAAATTGGGCTATGTACATTCAAACAATCACAGATCCAACACCAAAATTGATTGTTTCACCTGCTGGTGGAAAATATACCGATAGTGTGACCATATCAATGGAAGCACTTAATGGTGGTACCATTTACTATACAATAGATGGCACTACTCCAAATACGTCATCTTCAGTATATACTACCCCTATTC
>Ga0172377_10005143_pt1 | contig 13439 bp, 9 predicted proteins | sample Pumphouse3metaG_FD_119749 | JGI IMG/M metagenome (GOLD analysis project Ga0172377, IMG submission 119749) | Leachate microbial communities from a municipal landfill in Southern Ontario, Canada - Pumphouse #3 metaG | ecosystem: Engineered > Solid waste > Landfill > Unclassified | place: Canada... | reverse complement strand
TGCTTGTTCATCACGTCATCGTATTCCAGAAGGTGCTTACGGATACCGAAGTTGTTCTCTTCAACTTTCTTTTGTGCCCGTTCAATACTCTTGGAGATCATCGGACTTTCGATACGTTCGCCTTCTGAAAAGCCCAGACGGTCCATGACCTTGGCAATACGCTCAGAACCGAAGAGACGCATCAGTTTGTCTTCCAGACTGACATAGAATACAGATGAACCCGGATCGCCCTGACGTCCTGCACGACCACGCAACTGGCGGTCAACACGGCGACTTTCATGTCGTTCTGTACCGATGATGGCAAGACCTCCGGCTGCTTTGACTTCCGGAGTTAACTTGATATCCGTTCCACGACCTGCCATATTGGTAGCAATGGTGATTGCACCTAATCCATTCTCGCTGCGTCCTGCTTCTGCGACAATCTGAGCCTCCTTTTGATGGAGCTTGGCATTCAATACGTTATGAGGGATATCACGCATCTTCAGCATCTTGCTTAGCAATTCGGATATTTCCACTGATGTCGTACCTACCAGACAAGGACGTCCGCTATCCCTCATGGCAACAATCTCATCAATGACAGCTTTGTATTTCTCACGTGCCGTCTTATAGATACGGTCTTCCATATCCTTACGGATAATAGGCTTGTTCGTAGGAATCTCTACGACATCCAGTTTATAGATGTCCCAGAACTCTCCGGCTTCTGTACTGGCGGTACCCGTCATACCAGCCAGTTTGTGATACATACGGAAATAATTCTGCAGGGTGATGGTTGCATAGGTCTGTGTGGCTGCTTCCACCTTGACATGCTCTTTCGCTTCAATAGCCTGGTGTAGTCCATCGCTCCATCGGCGGCCTTCCATGATACGACCGGTCTGTTCATCAACGATCTTTACCTGTCCATCCATGACGACATATTCGTCATCTTTGTTAAACATGGTATAGGCTTTGAGGAGCTGCTGTAAAGTATGGACACGTTCACTCTGTACACTATAGTGGGTCAGCAGGTCGTCTTTCTTGTCGATATACTCTTCGTCCGTATATTTCCCGTCTTCTTTCTCTTTCTCCAAATCAGAAAGTTCACTGGCAATATCAGGAAGGACAAAAAGTTTAGCATCATTCGTCTGCTTGGACAACCATGCATCACCCTTATCTGTAGTATCGGCAGAATTCATCTTTTCGTCAACAACGAAATACAGCGGCTCGACAGCTTTTGGCATCTCCCGGTTATTGTTGGCCATATAGAATTCTTCTGTCTTTAGCATCCCTGCCCTAATTCCCTCTTCGGAGAGAAACTTGATTAAAGGCTTGTATTTTGGCAGAGCCTTATAAGAACGGTAAAGAGCTAGAAAACCCTTATCAAGTGTCTTTTGATCATTCTCTTGTTTGCCCTTGGTGATTTCTTGTTTTGCCTCAGCCAGCATTTCTGTAGCTTGCCGGCGCTGCACTTCGTAAAGGCGTTCTACAAGAGGCTGGTATTCTTCATACATCTGGTCATCCCCTTTTGGGATTGGACCGGAGATAATCAACGGAGTACGGGCATCATCAATCAATACTGAGTCGACCTCATCGACAATGGCATAGTTGTGTTCACGTTGTACGAGGTCGTCAGGACTGATAGCCATATTGTCACGCAGATAGTCGAAACCGAATTCATTGTTTGTTCCGAAAGTGATATCTGCCTGATAGGCCTTACGCCGTTCTTGCGAATTAGGCTGATGAAGGTCAATACAATCTACACTCAATCCATTGAATTCATAGAGAGGCCCCATCCATTGACAATCTCGTTTAGCCAGATAATCATTGACGGTCACCATGTGTACACCCTTTCCTGTGAGTGCGTTCAGGAATACAGGCAGTGTGGCAACAAGTGTCTTACCTTCACCTGTAGCCATCTCGGCGATCTTGCCCTGATGAAGTACAACACCACCGAAGAGCTGTACATCGTAGTGGACCATATTCCATTTGACCTTGGTTCCGCCAGCAGTCCATTCATTATGATAGATGGCTTTATCACCGTCGATAGTGATAAAATCCTTTTTAGGGTCGGAAGCCAGTGTACGGTCGAAATCGGTAGCGGTAACGACGGTTTCTTCGTTTTCAGTAAAACGACGGGCTGTTTCCTTTATGATATTGAAAGCAATGGGCATTACCTCATTGAGAGCCTCTTCGTATTTGTCATCAGCTTCCTTGTTGAGTTTATCGATCTCGTCGAAGATAGCTTCACGTTCATCGATCGGTGTATCTTCGATCGTAGATTTGAGTTCTACGATTTTGTCCTTTTCTGACTTGGCAGCTTCTTGTACGTATTTCTTTATCTCATCCGTTTTTGCACGTAGCTCGTCATTGTTGAGCTTTTTGATATCCGGATAGGCGGCATTGATCTTGTCTACAAAAGGCTTGATCAGTTTCATATCCCGTGTAGATTTATCTCCAAAAAGAGATTTGAGAAAATTATTTAAATTCATTTTGTGTTATTTATTTCATATATATTGTAAAAGTTGCATAGTGTAGCTATCCCTTTCTATATGCCATCATGACTATAAAAAGAGAAAAGGGGCTAAAGAAAGGATGATTGGTCTGGCCCTCTGATTACAATGGAATCATAAATAATCAGTTTTGCCTTTTTGCATGTTGATTCTGTTTCCGGATCAAATGATCTGACGAATTGCGAAAAAGCTATGGGACTTTTTGTGAAAAAAGCATCTTTATTCAGATGCTGTGTTTGTACATTCTTATCCTGTGTTTTCTTAAAGACACGTATGATGGACAGAATGTCATTTTCTATAGCTTTAACCTCTGTTGGAGCCATAACTCCATCTTTGGAAATATCAGATAAAGCTAACTTTAGCGCTGAATGATAGACCTGAGCCTCTACACTGGTGGTAGCCGCAAGCAAGACCAGCATCGTTACGATGCAATGGTTAACGGTGCTGTCTTTATGTTTCTTTATTAATTCTGTGCTCATTCAGTTTGAATTCCTTTTTTATTCTTCTGCTTATCGTGTAGCAAAGTCATCTTGAATACGCATCTTAATAGCAAACACCATGCCAATAAAGTTATTCCTTCTGCATAAGTTTGAAAGACTCCTCCGATAATACCGAATATCAAGAAGAAAGTCCAGATTCTCCAGAAAGGATGCAGTATTCCTTTTCGCTCGTTTTTGATGAGGGGATAAGCAAAAAACAGGGTAAGGGGATTAAGGATAAGTATCTGGAAGTTCAGACTCACCGTTGGATGTTGGGAGAAGATCATCAGGAAAAGGATAATCCCGGGCAGCCCTGTTGCTAATAATAAGAAGAGGTCTATTCCCCAGAAATTCCGTTTTTTGAAATATTCTAATGTACTCAGTGCGATCAGGACAAGCGTAAAGAGGATGAATGCCAGTTTGGGCGTAAAACCTTTAGCCGGTATGATGCTCGCACCTGGAGCAATCAAATAGGATGACTTGCCGATGAATGATTGTTTCTTTCCGTTCTTATAGCGGTAAGCATGGGCAAAATCCTTGCTCAACTGCTCCGGAAGAAATTCATGCTGATTGTAGTGAAGTGACAAATCGGCTTTTATGCCCAGAAGCAAATCTTCACCGAAACGATTCCATCTGTGATTGACAGTACATTCGTGAAGCAGTTCCCGATAGGAAGGATAAGACTTGGAAATATCAGGGTTGATCGGTTGATCGGACGATCCCAGATTATCCAGAAGAATATCTCTTGCACGTGTCGTGCAGTTATCGTAGAAATAATTATATCGGTATGTGCGGTTTTCCGGAAGATAGTTCTTGTTGAGAGCCTGTATGATATGCCATTTCTCCATGGGAGTGAGTTGAAGCTGCTGCTCCTTTACCCAGCGTCCTTCTTCGCGGTATTCAGATAAGAAATCCTGTGTGCTCATCAGCCCCATTTGATAATCAGTGAGTCCGAATATGAAGCGCAGTATAAAATATTTCTGGCTGAAAGAGAACATTCCATAATTTGCAGAGAGGTCTATGCCGGTGGTACGGTCATTGATGCGAATTGCAGTATGACCATACTGGCTCCATACTTCTGATCCGGGTCCACAAGTCAGCAGGCTGACATCAACTTGCTCCATGTGCCTGAGAATGTCTCCAGGAGGGACCGTTGTGGGATTAGAGGCAGCTGCGGCTGTTAAATTCATTAACAGTAATGACACAGCAATGCATAAAATAGATTCGAAACGTTTCACGATGCAAAAATAACTTTAATTTCTGACTTATCGTTCTTTTATATCAAAAATTTTCAATACTTTTGCAAACAAATGTGTTAAAATAAGAGATTTGCGATGAGTGACGATCAAATTGCCAACTCCTAAATACAAAACGAATGAAGAAATTGATTCTGGCAGTTATTTTATTGACTGCAATATCTCCGTCAGTAATGGCTCAAGGTGGCACAAACTCTCCTTATAGTGCATACGGATTAGGTGAACTGGCTGAGCAAACTACCGGTTTCAACAGGGGAATGAATGGTGTTGCTCTTGGCTTTCATGAGCATAATCAGGTCAATTACCTTAATCCGGCATCCTATTCTGCGATTGATTCTTTGTCATTTATTTTTGATATGGGGTTTTCCGGACAAGTTACTCATTTCAAAGAGGCCGGAAAAACATTGAATGCTAAAAATGCTGATTTGGAGTATGTGGTCGCCGGTTTCAGGGCTTTTCGGCATTTAGGCGTTAGCTTTGGTGTTGTTCCGTTTACAAATATTGGATATAATTATGCTTTAAGCGGAAATGTCGGTAATGTCGCAAATACGACTTATACGAATACTTATAATGGAAGTGGTGGAATGCATCAGTTTTTCCTTGGTATGGGTTGGGAATTTCTTAAAGGTCTTTCGATTGGTGCCAATGCTTCTTATCTATGGGGTACTTACGACAGATCTATCTCTAATGCGTATTCTGACCCTTATGTCAATACGCTGACGCGGGATTATACGGCTGATATTACAAATTATAAACTCGATTTCGGTCTTCAGTATACACGGAAATTATCGAAGAAAGATGAACTGACAATAGGTCTCACTTACAGCCCGGGACATCATATCGGTGGAGGACCGGAAGTGATCGTTACTTCTACGAATTCCCAGACATCAGTCGCAAATGCGGATACGGTAGGTGGAAAGTCTCTGTATCTTAGTATCCCTGATATGTTTGGAGCCGGATTGATGTGGAATCATAATAATCAGTGGAAGATTGGTCTTGATTATACTCTGCAGAAATGGAGCAAACTCCGTTATCCGGTTCTTGATGATGATAACCAGGGACAACTCAGTTATACGTTGCAGGATGGTGTCTTGAAAGACCGTCAGAAGTTGACAGTTGGTGGGGAGTATTGCCATGGAGAGTATGATAGACGTTTCTTAAACCGTCTCCGCTATCGGGCCGGTTTCTCATACGCAACTCCTTATTATACAGTAAATGGTGCAAATGGACCGAAAGAGTATTCTGCTTCTTTTGGCTTTGGTATTCCTATTATGAATGCCCTCAATAATCGTTCTTTTGTGAACATCAGTGCTCAATGGGTACATCAGTCAGCTCCGGGGATGATTTATGAGAATACTTTCAGAATCAATATTGGAATCACGTTCAATGAATCCTGGTTCCATAAATTCAAGGTACAGTAATAATGCGGAAGTCATGGTTCTTCATGGTCTGTCTGGTATTCGTTTCTTCTCTGATTGCTTGCCAGCAGGAAGTAGAACATACTGCTCCGGCCATTCATGACCGTGATTCAGTCCCGGTAATGACCTCTTATGGAGTTAATGCTTTAATTTCTGACTCAGGAGTAATCAAGTACCGTATCGTTACGGAACGTTGGGAAGTTAATCAGAATGTCAAACCTTCCAGGTGGATCTTTAATAAGGGCGTTTTCCTGGAGGCTTTTGATGAGCACTTTCATATTTACAGTTATCTGCAGGCTGATACTGCTTATTATTTTGATCAGAATCGAGTCTGGGAACTTCATGGACGTGTGCATGTGTTGACCAAAGATGGTTTACGCTTTTCAAGTGATGAACTTTTTTGGGATGAGAATCAGCATGAGATTTATTCTAATAAATTTTCCCGTTTAGTTACCCCTGACCGTACCTTGCAAGGAAATTATTTTCGTAGTGATGAACAGATGACCAAGTATTTTGTTTCCGACACAAAAGGTTCTTTCGTGAAGGGTGATATGTCGTCAGGCGGAAATGACACCATGCGTAATGTACCGGATACGATGAAGTCGAAAGTGAGACCTCAGGCCGTTCCACGACCGAAAAACACGTCTATACCTTTGACTCATTGATAGATAAGGATAGATTGAACCAGACAAGATTAGTTGAGAAAGGAGTATAAATGAATTTACCGCTTATAGCAGGAATTTTACTGACAATGGTGCTTTCCGCATTCTTCAGCGGAATGGAAATCGCTTTTGTGACGAGTAATCGGATGCTTGCGGAAATGGACAAGGATAAGAATGGTCCTGTTCAGAAATTCCTGTCTGTTTTCTATAATCATCCAAATGGCTTTGTTTCTACTATGCTGGTGGGTAATAATATAGTCCTCGTTATCTATGGCATTTTCTTCGCCAGTCTCTTCGATGCAACTCTTTTTAAGAGTGTGGCACCGGCTGGCAGGGTAGTTGGGGATACGGTCCTGTCTACACTTGTCATCCTTTTTACCGGTGAGTTCCTCCCAAAAGTGTTTTTCAAAAGTAATGCAAACCGGTTGCTGGCTGTCTTCTCACCGATGGCCTATATCTTTTACATTCTTCTCTGGCCGATATCTTATTTCTCAACTTTCCTTTCCAAGATATTGTTGAGAATATTCGGCGTGAAACTGGAGAAAGACAATGGGGATGAAGGCTTTTCGAAAGTTGATCTCGATTATCTGGTCAGTTCGAGCCTGAATAGTGCAAAGGATGATGGTAAGATAGAGGACGATATGAAGATCTTTCATAATGCCCTTGATTTTCCGGATACCAAAGTCCGTGACTGTATGGTCCCACGTACCGAAATGAATGCAGTCGAAGAAAACTGCTCCCTGGAAGAATTGATGCAGATGTTTATAGAGAGTGGCAATAGCAAGATCATCGTTTACAAAAACGATATTGATCATATCGTGGGCTATATCCATAGCTCGGAGATGTTCAGTGACCCGACCTCCTGGCATCAGCGTATTCGTACGATGCCTTTTGTGCCGGAGACTATGGCTGCCCAGAAACTCATGCAACTCTTTTTGCAACAGAAGAAATCTCTTGGAGTTGTCGTTGATGAGTTTGGTGGAACAAGTGGTATCGTGAGTCTGGAAGATGTCGTCGAGGAAATCTTCGGTGATATTGAGGATGAGCATGACAATAATCCTTTCATAGCTAAGAAAATAGAAAATAATACCTATATCCTTTCAGCAAGATTGGAGATAGACAAGGTGAATGAGATGTTTGATCTTGACCTTCCTGAAAGTGAAGACTATATGACCGTCGGGGGCTTGATACTCTATGAATACAAGAGTTTTCCAAAACTCAATGAGGTTATTGAAATCGGAAAATTCAAGTTTAAGATCATTAAAAACACAATGAAGAAAATTGAATTGGTAAAATTGACTGTGGAGAGTTAAATGAACTTCTTGATCAGGTTTAGCCTGGACTTGATTGGCAGATTGACTCTTTTCGCAGAGGAACAGTGAGAAATTAGCTTTAAAATTTTGTTTTTTATTGTGAAAGATTCACGTGTTTGATAATTTATTCGTATTTTTGTAGTCACTCTGAAAAAGATAATAATAAATATAAATAATAATTGAATAAATAATGGCAGCATTAGGAAAAATTAGATCCAGAGGTACCATTCTGATCATTATCATCGGGTTTGGCCTCTTCGCTTTTATTGCTGAGGAATTGTTCCGTTCTTGTGAAACGACATCAAATGACCGTCGTCAGCAAGTAGGCGAGGTTCTTGGTGAGAAGATCAGCGTCAATGACTTTCAGAAGCTTGTTGATGATTATACGGATGTCATCAAGATGCAGCAAGGAACTGAAAATATTCCTGAAGATCAGATGAATCAGGTGAAGGATATGGTTTGGAATACGTATGTCCAGACTCATATCGTGGAAAAGGAAGCTAAAGAACTTGGCCTTAAGGTTACTGACAATGAGATGCAAAACATTCTCGACGAAGGTACTAATCCCATGCTCCTCCAGACTCCTTTTGTCAATCGGCAAACAGGGCGTTTCGATGCCACTGCCTTGCAGAAGTTCCTGGCTGAATATAAAGCTAATCAGAATACACCTTCTTCAAACCCTCAGGAACAGGAACAGTATGATAAGATCTATAAGTACTGGACTTTTATAGAGAGAACCCTTCGTCAGCAAGTGCTGGCTCAGAAATATCAGAGTCTGTTCTCTCACTGCTTCCTGTCTAACCCTGTTGAGGCTAAGATGGCCTTCAAGGAAGAGAATCAGGAAAGTTCTATCCAACTTGCTTCCTTCCCTTATACGGACATCAATGATGCTCAGGTAAAAGTTACAGAGGGTGATCTGCAAAAGAAATATGACGAACTGAAACTCCGTTTTAAGCAACCGGTAGAAAGCCGGGATATCAGTTATGTTGACCAACAGGTTGTGGCTTCTCATTCAGATCGTGCTGCCTTGATGAAGACTTTCGAGGGTTATCAGAAGCAACTTGCAACTGCTGCAGATCCTACTGATGTCGTTCGTAAATCGGAGTCACAGGTTCCTTATCTCGGAGTTCCTGCTCCTAAGGCCTTTTATCCGGCAGATATTGCAGCTGAATTGGATTCTATAAGCGTTGGTACTACTACTGGCGTCAAGGAGAATAAGAGTGATAATACATTGGATATAGTAAAACTCATTTCCAAGGTTTCTCTACCGGACTCTGTTCAGTATCGGGCTATACAGGTTGTTGGAAAAACTCCTGCTGCAGCTCAGGCAAAAGCAGACAGTATCGTGAAAGCTCTGCAAAAGGGAGCTAATTTCCAGGCTTTGGCAAAGAAGTCCGGCCAACCGGGTAATCCGACTTGGGCAACCAGTCAGCAACTCATCGGTGGTCTGGCTCAGAATACTTCTGCTGATAACCGGAAGATGGTGAGTGCTATCCAGAGTGGCGTGGTCAATGCTTATTCGAATATTCCTCTCTCAGAAGGAAATATTGTCATTCAGGTGACAGACCGTAAAGGCTTTAAGGATAATTATCAGGCCGCTATCATCAAGAAGACTATTGACTTCTCTAAGGATACATACCGCAATTCTTATAATAAGTTCGCAGGCTTTGTAAGTGCTAGTCAGACAGCCGGTGCCATCGCGAAGAATGCTGCTCATTATGGATATAAGGTTCAGTCATTTAAGGACATTACGACTGCCTCTCATTATGTAGGCAACGTTCATTCTACCCGTGATGCTTTGAAGTGGATCTTTGATAGCGGAACCCATGAGGGTGATGTATCTCCAATGTATGAATGTGGAGACAATGATCATCTGATGGTTGTGATTCTTAATAAGATACATCGTGCCGGTTATCGTGACCTGGATGATCCTCAGGTGATGGCGGCTGTAAAGGCTGAAGTCATTAAGGATAAAAAGGCCGCTATGATCATGGCTAAGATTAAGGGTGTGAATAGTATCGGTGCTGCGAAGGCAAAGGGTGCTAAGATTTCTTCAGTCAACCAAATTACTTTCGCTGCTCCTGTATTTGTATCTGCAACAGGTGCCAGTGAACCGGCCTTGTCTGGAGCTGTCTTTGCTACTGCAAAGGGTAGGTTCGTTGATCATGCCGTAAAGGGCAATGCAGGTGTTTACCTCTTCGCTGTAGTGAACAAAACGATGCTTCCTGTCAGGTTTGATGAGAAATCGGAAGAGCAGAAACTGCGTCAGAAAGAGATGCAATATGCAAGCAACTTCATGCAGGAACTTTACCTGAATGCCAAGGTCGTAGACAACAGGTATTTATTCTTTTAAATAAGTTTTATCCTGCAAATGCAGGATAAAATAAAAAAAGTCCGATGCTCTATCCATGAGCATCGGACTTTTTTTTATAGCTGGTAATAAGACGATGTCTACAACGTTTTATGGATCTTGTCAATATAGTCCAGGATCTCATCGCGTCCGGCTTTGTCCTGACTGCTTGTAATAAAATAGGGCGGGAGCTCTTCCCATGTCTCTTTTAGGGTATCCATCCATTTCCCTGCATTATTTTTAGCCTTTACTCGGCCTACCTTGTCTGCCTTAGTAAAAATAATTGAGAAAGGAATGCCGTTTTCTCCCAGCCAGTCTACGAATTTTCGGTCGATCAGGTGCTGCTCATGACGAATATCGATCAGCACAAAAACATTTACGAGTTGCTGGCGTTGGAGAATGTATCCTGTGATCATCTGATCCAGTTTTTCCTTTTCTGCCTTTGAACGTTTGGCAAACCCATAACCGGGAAGGTCTACAAGATACCACGTGTCATTGATGATAAAATGATTGATAAGCAAGGTCTTTCCAGGGGTTGAGGAGGTCTTGGCCAATCCTTTATGGGCACAGAGCATATTGATAAGACTCGACTTTCCTACGTTGCTTCTTCCGATAAACGCATATTCCGGTTTATTATCTTTTGGGCACAATTCTACACGAGGTGCAGAAATAGTGAATTCTGACTTTTTTATTTCCATGAAATTTTCTTTTATGAATATGTAAACAGGTGACGTACAAAGGTAAGAAAAAAAGGCGGAATAGGTTCTATGATTAATATACATTATATAATATATGGTGTAAAGTTGATAAAATGTGCAAAAAATGGCTTTTGTTAAGAAGTAAAATATTACCTTTGCATAAAAGACATACCAGATTATGAAAGAAATTAGCTGGGGGTTTATTGGTTGTGGAGAGGTAACGGAAAAAAAATCCGGACCTGCTTTTAATGAGGTTCAAGGTTCACATATAGAAGCAGTGATGTGCCGATCTGAAGCTAAGGCTCGTTCGTATGCTGAGCGTCATCATATTCCTAAATGGTATACGGATGCACAGGAACTCATAGATGATTCTGATGTGAATGCCATTTACATAGCTACGCCTCCTTCCAGCCATGTGACCTATGCGATTATGGCCATGCGGGCTGGGAAGCCGTGTTATGTGGAGAAACCTCTGGCAGCATCTTATTCGGATTGTATCCGTGTGAATCGAATCAGTGAAAAAACGGGAGTACCATGTTTCGTCGCTTATTATCGCCGTTATCTTCCTTATTTTCAGAAAGTAAAATCTCTTATTCAAAGTGGAACAATCGGCAAGGTCGTCAATGTGCTGTTACGCTTTTCTGTCCCTCCCCGCGAACTGGATTACAAATCTAAAGGAGAATTATCCTGGAGATTGAAACCGGATATCTCCGGAGGCGGATATTTTTATGATCTTGCCCCACATCAGTTTGATCTTCTTCAGGATCTTTTTGGAGTTATCACCAGGGCACATGGATACCCTGCCAATGTAGCCCATCTTTATCAGGCTGAGGATACCATATCGGCTTGCTTTTTCTTCGAAAGTGGGATCACCGGAAGTGGCAGTTGGTGTTTTGTCGGGCATGAGAGTGCTAAGGAGGACCGCATTGAGGTTATCGGCACCAAGGGTACACTGTCTTTCTCTGTTTTCAATTATGACCCTATTAAAGTGATTACCAGTGAAGGGGCAACGAGTATTGTTGTGCCGAATCCGTCTTATGTGCAGTTGCCGATTATCAAGGCTGTCATTGAAGATCTGCAGGGTATTGGCAATTGCACGTGTACAAGTGTATCAGCAACGCCTACTAATTGGGTGCTGGACCGTATTTTGTGGAAAAATTGATATTTATTTTTAATCTATAAGGTGTTTTGTTAAAGCTTGGACGATATATCCTTTTGCTTTTAGTTGGTGTTTCTATTTCTTGCTGGAGCAAGCAGAAAGTTGGTGTATACTACATTCAGAATTCTGATTCTCTTCCCTTTAAAACAACTGAATGTCATTCCCCGACGGATGTTCGGACAGTGGTGGTAGACAGTGTGATGAAACCTGCTTCTCACCGGAATTTCTTCCGTGGTATCGGACATGGGCTGGCTTCGTTTTTTCATGAGTTTAATAACTATGACCATTCTTATATAGAGCCCCAGCATTACAATTTCACGGTTATGCTGCAGAACACCAATTCATACGAGGGATATACATTGACGACTGCAACGGACAAGCGGGTTTCTTTAGCACCTGAAACTTCTTATCGTTTGGGCCCTTATCTCGGGTGGAAATGGATATTCTTAGGTTATACCATCGATCTTACTCATATCAGCGTAAGCAAGAATGACCATAACCGTAAGGAATTTGACTTGAGTATCTATAGCAACATGATTGGAGTAGACCTCTATTGGAAAAAAACGGGTAACAACTATAAGATCCGGTCTTTGAACCTGGGGGATCATATAGATACGAGCCCTATGCATAATGAGGACTTTGGTGGCTTTAATTCCAGCATCAAGTCGGTCAACCTCTATTATATTTTTAATCACCATCATTTCTCTTATCCCGCCGCCTATAGTCAGAGTACGATCCAGAGGAAAAGTGTGGGAAGTCTTTTGCTGGGCCTCGGGTATTTGAATCATAAGATAGATATGGACTGGGCAAAACTGGATAACATGATTCAAGACCGACTTGGTTCGGATGCAAAATTGGGCTTGGATAGTACCCGGTTCATGGGAAGTGTTCACTATACGGACTGGAATATCAGCAGTGGCTATAGTTATAATTGGGTGTTTGCGAAAAACTGGCTTTTTAATGCAAGCTTTTCTGTTGCCTTAGCTTATAACTATACGAAAGGGGAGGAAGAACATAATCATTTTACATTCCGTGATTTCAGTATCCATAATTTTAATCTGGATGGTATTGGCAGATTCGGACTGGTCTGGAATAGTATGCGCTGGTATGCAGGGAGCAGTGCTATCTTCCATTCGTATAATTATAAGAAAGATCGTTTCTCGGCAACTAACTATTTTGGATCTTTGAATTTTTATGTAGGATTTAATTTTTGGTAAGATGAAGAAAATATTGTCGTTATTGTTTCTATGTATTTTGCCGTTTACTGCCGTTCACGCTCAGAAAGACGTGGACTGTTCTAAAGTTGACCGGATCAAGATTACTACCTGGCTCCATGAGGCGCAATCACAAAAGAAGTCGTCAAACTGGTTGCTTTATTTTGGAAGGAAATTTATAGGAACACCTTATGTCGGGGGAACTCTCGATCGTGCAGACCGGGAAAAACTGGTCGTGGTTGTCAGTGGAGTAGACTGTACGACTTTTGTAGAGCAGAGTCTGGCTCTGGCTTTATGTGCCCGGGCCGGCAAGTTTGATTTCCCGACTTTCTGCAATCGTCTGGCTCGTGTACGCTATATCGGTGGAAATATAGCCTATCTTAACCGGAACCATTATTTTACGC
>Ga0172377_10005141_pt1 | contig 13442 bp, 11 predicted proteins | sample Pumphouse3metaG_FD_119749 | JGI IMG/M metagenome (GOLD analysis project Ga0172377, IMG submission 119749) | Leachate microbial communities from a municipal landfill in Southern Ontario, Canada - Pumphouse #3 metaG | ecosystem: Engineered > Solid waste > Landfill > Unclassified | place: Canada... | reverse complement strand
GTAGGATTATCAGATAAACTTTGATAACTCTTAGGATAATCAATACTTTGCTTTCGAATAAACTCTTCTATTTTTCGCCCAATGGGATATACTGTTATAGCATCAGCTCCTATCGTCTCCTTATACTGATTATAAACCTCAGTAAACTCTCTGTTGACATTTGCATTAAAAGCTCCACATAAAGAAGTATTCGATGAAACAGCTATAATAGCCACTTTTTTTACTTTTCTTTCTTCTAAAAAAGGCGATTCTATTTCACCAATATCAGAACTAAGAAAATTAGTTAAAATATTATTCATCTGCTGCTGATAAGGATATAACCCTTCTATAGATTGCTGCCTTCTATGTAGCTTAGCCGAAGCAACCATCTGCATAGCAGATGTTATTTTCTGCGTACTTTTTACTGATGAAATTCTATTTTTTACTTCCTTTAATGAGCTCATACAATCTTACTATTTATAACGTCTACTTATTTGATCTGCTATACTCTCTAATGTTTTTGTAATATCATCATTAATAACACCCTTCGCTAAATTATTTAACACATCTTCTTGATGATTGATTTCTAAAGCTTCTAAAAAATCCTTTTCAAAAGCACGAACTTTGTCAAGAGGAACATCTTTTAATAATCCGTGAGTACCACAATACAATATTGCAATTTGTTTCTCTACTGCCATAGGTGAATATTGAGGTTGTACTAATAATTGTACATTTTTTTGTCCTTTATCAAGAGTAGCCATAGTTACTCTATCCATATCACCACTAAATTGAGCGAAAGCTTCTAACTCTCTATATTGAGCTTGTTCAATTTTCAATGTACCTGCAACTTTTTTCATAGCAGGAACTTGTGCATTTCCACCTACACGAGAAACAGAAATACCCACATTAATAGCTGGACGATTTCCTTGATTGAATAAACCTTCATCTAAGAAAATTTGTCCGTCAGTAATAGATATTACGTTTGTTGGAATATATGCAGAGACATCCCCTGCTTGGGTCTCAATAATAGGTAGAGCTGTTAATGAGCCACCTCCTTTTACCATACCTTTAAGAGTATCGGGTAAATCATTCATTTGACTTGCTACTTCATCTTGATCAATGATTTTAGCAGCACGCTCAAGTAAACGAGAGTGTAAGTAAAATATATCACCAGGATAAGCTTCACGACCAGATGGACGACGTAAAATTAAGGAAACCTCTCTATAAGCCACAGCTTGTTTGGATAAATCATCATAAACAACTAATGCATGCCTACCTGTATCTCTAAAGAATTCACCTATAGCCGCTCCAGCAAAAGGTGCATAATATTGAAGAGCTGCAGGTTCTCCGGCAGTTGCTGCTACAATAATTGTGTACTCCATTGCATTATGTTTACGCAATGTTTCTACAATAGAGGCTACTGTTGATGCTTTTTGACCTATAGCTACATAAATACAATAAACAGGGTCTCCTGCTTCAAAATATCTTCGTTGATTAATTATTGTATCAATAGCAATAGATGTTTTACCTGTTTGTCTATCACCAATAATTAACTCACGCTGTCCTCTACCTATAGGTATCATGGCATCGATTGCTTTCAGTCCTGTTTGAAGAGGAACATTTACAGGCTCTCTATAGATTACTCCAGGGGCTTTTCGCTCCAAAGGCATTTCACAAAATGGACCCTTAACATCCCCCTTACCATCTAATGGGTCTCCTAAAGGATCAATGACACGTCCTAGTAAACCTTCACCTACTTTTATAGACGCAATTCTTCCTGTCCGCTTTACAATATGTCCCTCTTTTATTTGATCAGTAGGACCAAGTAATACAGCACCTACGTTATCTACCTCTAAATTCATTACAATAGCCATAATTCCGTTTTCAAACTCTAAAACTTCACTTGACTCTGCATTTCTTAGACCATAGATGCGGGCTACACCATCACTTACTTGAAGTACAGTTCCTATTTCATCTAGTTCTACTCTTGTCTCTATTCCTTCTAATTGTTGATGGAGAACCTCTGAAACTTCACTTACTCTTATATCATCATTTATTGCCATAAATTCTTCTTAATTATACAATTCTACGATTCTTGTCTATGAATTGCTGTTTAATTCTATTTATTCTTGATGCCACACTAGCATCTAATCTATACCCTTCAAAGTCGAAGATAAAACCCCCATCAATTGCAGGATTTATAATAGTAAATAAACGCATATCCATCTTCAAAATAGTAGATGATATTTTTGTTATTTTTTCTTCTGTTTCTTTATCTACTGGAACTGCAGTAGTAAGAACACCAATACCTATTTTCTTATGTCTTCTATATAAATCCATATACCGCAGACAGATAAAGTGCAAATAGGACTCTCTATGTTGTGTTAAAATCAATTTTAAGAAACGTATATACTCTTTACACTCTCGAGGATCATCTCCATTTTTGCGTTTGGATGCCTCAAGTAATAAGTCATATTTAACTTTGCGAGAAATTACAGGACTATCCATTGCTTCTTGCAATTTAGGTAACTCCTGAAAATTCTCTCTCAAAGTCCACATGAAATGAAAAACACATCGTTCAGCTTTATGATTAATAGTATAAGCAAGAAGTGCTTTTGCATAACGAGTAGATATTATTCCTATTTTCATTGTTATTTATACCACTTTAGAGTTAATAACTTCATCTATCATCTTATCTATCATTCGCATTTGATCTTTTTCGTCTCTTAGCTTTTCTCTAACCACTTTCTCTGCAATTTCTACCGAGAGAAGCCCAACCTGCTTGCGAATATCACGAATTGCATTGTCTCTTTCAGTTTGAATTTGCCGCATAGCGTGATCAAACTCTTGCTGTGCAGCAATAGAAGCCTTACGTTTTGCTTCTTCTATGATTCGATCACGTTGAGCAGTAGCTTCGTTTAACAAACGAACTTGTTCTTGATTCGCTTTTTCTATGATTGCTTCTCCCGTTTGAGTCAGTTCTTCATACCTTATATTTGCTTCCTCGGCCTTTATTAATGCTTCATCTATATACTTTTTACGGTTATCAACCCCTTTGGTGATAACTGGAAAGCCATATTTAGCCAATAAAATAAATACGATAGTAAAAACAACAATCGTCCAAAAAAGTAATCCAAAATCTGGTGTTAACAAGGACATAGCAATCTATTTATACAAATAATACTAAAAGACAAACAACAATAGCAAATAGAGCTGCACCTTCTATTAAAGCTGCAACAACAATCATCGTAGTACGAATATCATTTGCAGCCTCAGGTTGCCTTGCTATAGCTTCTAGAGCTGATTTACCAATTTTACCAATGCCTAATCCAGCACCGAATACTGCAAGAGCAGCACCTATTGCAGCAGCAAAATGACTTAATTCCATACCTGTAGAGGCTGCTTGTAACATTAAAGTTGTCAACATAATCTTTCTTTTTTATTAGTTAAAAATATTTTAATTTTCTATTTATAATTTCTATATAATCTCTATTCTACAACCTTCTCTTTGGGTTGAGCTAATCCTATAAATACGGCTGATAACATTGTAAACACATAGGCTTGTATAAAAGCAACAAGTATTTCTAATACAGTCATAAACATATTAAATATAACTGAGGTTACCGTCATAGGACCATAAATAGCTGGACCAAAACTTGCTGTTATAAAAATCAGACAAGTTAATATGATCATGACCATATGACCCGCTAATAGATTTGCAAATAAACGAATCATTAGGGCCACTGGCTTGGTTAACACTCCAAACAATTCAATTATGGGCATTATTGGAATTGGGACTTTTAACCAAACAGGAACATCTGGCCAAAAAACATCCTTCCAATAATCTTTTGAACCAAAAACATTAGTTGCAAAAAAGGTAGCTAACGCTAAAAATAGGGTCACAGCAATATTTCCTGTTACGGTAACTCCACCCGGAAATATAGGTATCAACCCCATTATATTATTCAAAAAAATAAAGAAGAAAGCAGTTAATAAATAAGGTGAAAACTTCTTATAGTTTGATCCCACACAAGGTTTGATGATTTCATCATTTATCATCATAATAAATGCTTCCATAAACCCCACAAAACCTTTTGGTGCTTTCTTTATCGTATCGTTTTTTTTATACCAACGAGCAACTCCTAAAATTATTATAAGAAGTAACGCACTATTAATAAATAACGCCAGTGTAACTTTTGTTATAGATAAATCAAGAGGTCTTACCTCTTCCCCTGCTTTATTCTTCACTACTATTTTTCCACTGTAAAGGCCATTCTCAGCGATATAATAATCATTATATCCACCCTTATTTTCTTGTAGCTTCTTTGATGAAAAAAATGACCACCCTTTTTCTTTATTATATAAAATAACAGGAAGATGAATGGTTATTTCTTTCTCTCCAATAGTTGTGATGTGCCACCCATATGAATCTTCAACGTGACTAAATAAAATTTCTTTCACATCTACTTGTTTCTCATCGTTCTGTGCATAAACAGATGACGTAGACAAAACAATAAAGCTAGTGAGTATTATAACTAAATACTTAATATTATTCATTCTATTTTTTCTTCAATTTAGAAAAAAACCAAGTGTCATATACTAAAAAAACCATATAAAAAGACATAAAGATTAAACTGAAAGCTTTTGCATTTTCTTTAAAAGCAAAAATAATAATAAACAGTATAATCATTGAAAGAACAATTTTCATGGTTTTAGCTAACAGAAAAACATATAAAACCTTTTTACTACTTAGGCTCTTAATCGCCTTATTAGCTAGAAAACGAGTAATCAAAGCATATCCATAAAAGAATAATGGTATGAAAGGATAACTTGAAAAGTAACTCCCGGGCAGTAGATACATTAAGACTATTAAACTGACAACAATACAACCTACTGTTAAAAGAGTTACAATTAAAACATCACTTGTAGGTTTTATTATTGTTGAAGATTTTAATTCCATAAATCAATTAGCCTCTTAAATAGTTGTAACACACACTGTAATTTTATTATCATTCATTTCAACAAAACCGCTAGTAATAGCTAATTCTTTTTCTCCATTTTGAGTTTCAAATTTTATATTACCTTTAGTTAATGAAGAAACGATAGGTGCATGACGTTTTAATATAACAAACGGACCTCGTGTACCAGGCAGTGTTACCTGTTTTACTTCACCTTCAAATATTTTCTTACTGGGCGATACAATTTTCAACATTAAGTCCATTTTATTTATTTATTTAGTTTGTTCTAATAATTTTTCTCCTTTGGCTATAGCATCTTCTATCGCCCCAACATTAAGGAAAGCTTGTTCTGGCAAATGATCAACTTCACCATCTAAAATCATTTGAAATCCTTTAATCGTATCCTCTATAGGAACAATTACACCCGGTATACCCGTGAATTGTTCAGCAACAGAGAAAGGTTGAGACAAGAAACGCTGAACTCTTCTTGCACGATTTACTAATACTCTATCGTCCTCTGACAGCTCTTCCATACCCAAAATAGATATAATGTCTTGCAGTTCCTTATTGCGTTGCAATATCTGTTGTACACGCATTGCTGTATTGTAATGCTCTTCACCAACAATATTGGGGTCTAAAATACGTGAGGTTGATTCCAAAGGATCAACAGCAGGATAGATACCCAACTCAGTAATTTTTCGACTTAATACCGTGGTGGCATCTAAATGGGTAAATGTAGTTGCAGGAGCAGGGTCTGTTAAGTCATCTGCAGGAACATATACAGCTTGTACCGATGTTATGGAACCATTAACTGTAGAAGTAATTCGCTCTTGCATTGCTCCCATTTCTGTAGCTAATGTTGGTTGATAACCAACAGCAGAAGGCATACGGCCTAAAAGGGCAGAGACTTCAGAACCAGCTTGAGTAAATCTAAATATATTGTCTATAAAAAACAAGATGTCTCGTGATCCTGTTTTTGATCCCATATCTCTAAATGCTTCGGCAATAGTTAATCCCGATAAAGCAACAGATGTTCTAGCACCTGGTGGTTCATTCATTTGACCAAAAACAAGGGTAGCCTGAGATTTTTCCACTTCATCATAATCGACCTTGGTTAAATCCCAATGGCCTTCCTCCATACTTTTTCTAAACTCCTCACCATAACTTATTACACCTGACTCAATCATTTCACGAAGCAAATCGTTTCCCTCACGAGTTCTTTCACCCACGCCAGCAAATACAGAATATCCCCCTTCTTTTTTAGAGATATTATTCATCAGCTCCATGATTAAAACTGTTTTACCCACACCAGCACCACCAAATAAACCAATTTTTCCTCCTTTAGCATAGGGTTCTAGCAGGTCAATTACTTTGATACCTGTAAATAGAACTTCTTGTGTTGTAGTTAAATCTTCAAACTTAGGAGGCTCTCTATGAATAGGATATGCACCTTCCCTATCTAAGGGTTTCATTCCATCAATAGGCTCACCAATTACATTCATTAAGCGACCTTTAATTTGCTCACCAATAGGCATAGTAATAGGTGTATTCAACCTGTTTACTTTCATACCTCTCCGCAACCCGTCAGTACTATCCATCGCTACTGTGCGAACCGTATTCTCTCCAATGTGCTGATAGACCTCAACAATTAAAGGATGATGGCCTCTATCTCGAGGTATCTCTAATGCTTCATGAATGCTAGGTAATAACTGATCATTTCTAGCTTGTAATGGATTCTCTTCTCTTTCAAAAGAAACGTCTACAACTGGACCAATTACCTGTGATATATATCCGAAAACTTCTGACATAGATTCTTTATTTATTTTTTATGCTCCAAATAGTAACCAAAGATATAAAAACAACTTATGGTTTAAATTGTTTTCATTTTAATAGACTGCTACAAACACAACTATCTCTTTTTTATATGCTTGATAGTTCAAACATAAACAAAACTATAACACGATGAATAGTTTTACGTGTTAAGAAAAACAGATAGCGTGTTAAACATCATTAAAGGAATTCGTACTATAATATATTTTTGAAACTCTCTCCCAACCTACTACTGATGGGAATCTCTTAATAAATCATTCACTGTTTTGACAGGATTAAACGTGGCAAGTGGCACTTCAACAAAAACCGTATTCCAATCACTCATAGCACCATTCCATAATCCAGGTCTTTCCAATGCTTTAAGCTCTTTACCATTCATCGATTTCTTTGAAATAAAACCAGTGTTTTTATCGATATAATTTTTCAAGTTGAATTTTCCACCATTATAATCCCTTACACCACAAACTAAATCTACAGGATTAAAGTGTGTTCCTCGCCTGAACATCTCTAGGTATTCGTTATTGTTAGAATCAATCTGCGAGCTCTCTAATATTTGAGGAGAAATAGTACCATCACTATTATAGGCTAAAAATGGACCACCTCCAGGCTCACCTACATTTTCCACCATACCACAAACACGAAGTGGTCTATTTAGTTTTTCCTTTAAGTAAAGCACTAATACAGAATCTTCTAAGTACTTTGTTTCTGGATTTTTACAACATAAGGTTTTTTGCACAAATTGAAGAATTTCTAATACTTGATCATGACTATATCTGCCACTATCTAATAATCGCAAATAATTAAATATTTTCGATTGTACTGAAACTAAAACTCCAGCTAATATCTGCTTATATTTTATTGTTTCAGCTTTCAAATGATCAGGAACTACATTATCGATATTTTTAATAAATATAACGTCTGCGTTTAGATCGTTTAAGTTTTCAATTAATGCTCCATGGCCTCCTGGTCTAAAAACCAAATTTCCCTCTTCATCTCGAAATGGACTATTATCCATATCCACAGCAATAGTATCGGTACTTGGTTTTTGTTCAGAAAAGGTTATACTATAACGAACCCCCAAAGTTGACTCATAAACTGATTCAACGTTTTTCAATAAATTTTGAAATAAATCTTTATGTTCTGAAGACACAGTAAAATGCACATTCACTACACCACTTTTTGTTGCTGCATATTTAGCACCTTCAACTAAATGTTCTTCAAATGGTGTTCTAGCACTTTCTTTATAACTATGAAATTTAAGCAAACCTTTTGGTAGACTCCCATAGTTAAGTCCACTATCTAGCAATAATAGTTCTATAATAGTTTTGTATTCTTTGTTTTCTATTAATTCAAGAACACCTCTTTCTTTTGTTTTCTTTGATTTTCTACATATTTCATCTAAATCATCAAAAAAAGCAAATTCTTGAATTTCATTAAAAAACATCTTTTCAAAAGATGTTGTAGGTGTTGAGTAATTAGCAGATAAAAAACCATATAAGTCTTTAAACATTCTACTAGCAGCTCCAGAAGCTGGAACAAATTTCATAATAGTATATGGGCCAGTTATATAGTCTTCCCATACGGCCAAATATTCCTCTTCTTGATGATTATTTAGAGATACTATACCGTAATGAGTATTTGCCTCACTATGTAGTTTTAAGTAAGGAAACCCTTCCTTGAATCGCTTTAACTGCTTATTAAACTCCTCTATTGAAATACCTTTGCTCTTTAGCACTTCATTCTCTTTACCTGTCATTACATGCTGTTTTTAAATTTCATTCTATAATATATAGATAAAGATCGATAAATTTTAATTATCGAGAAAACATATTGAATAATATACTTGACTTTTTGAGTATTTGAGAAATAAAAAGTTAATTAAATTAATTTGTATAACTCCATATAATGAAATAGAGTAAAGGTCCTAGTCATCCAATGTGCTTGTCCTAGGCAAGTGCCTTGGATGACTAAGACCTTTTAATGAGATGACTAATCCTAAAAATGAAACATATTATTAACATCTAGGTTTTTTCAACTTCACTTTTTGACATATAGGAGAATAAGATGTAATTTATAGATAAACTCTTTCATGCAGGTTTCACTCCTCTTTACAAAACAAAAAAACCAAAGTCTAAGAAACGTCTTAAACCTTGGTTTTATAATTTTAGCTTTATTGCTTATTAAAGCAGTACTACTGAGATATTTTTCAGTTGATACCTAAATCCTCTATAACTTTCTCTATTTTTTTGTCTGCATCTGCATTAGCTTTATCAAAATCATCACGGCCCTTCATTTCACCTTTTACTTCTATATAGAATTTTATTTTAGGCTCAGTTCCCGATGGGCGAACAGATACTTTATCTCCAGCTTCAGTAAAATACTGTAATACGTTAGAAGTATCAGGCATTACAATATCAGATTGTTTGCCTGCAGCATCCGTAGCTTTTAAAGTTTTATAGTCTTTCCAAAGCACTACTTTAGAACCTGCAATTTCTTTAGGTGGGTTATTACGGAAATTAGTCATCATTTGACGAATTTCATCGGCACCTGATTTTCCCTTTTTAACCACACTAATTCCTTTTTCTTTAGAGAAGCCATATTTTACATAAATATCCTCTAATACTTGATATAAAGATTTTCCGTTATCTTTTGCCCAAGCTGCTATTTCAGCCATTAAACAACAAGCAGTAACTGAATCTTTATCACGCACATAGTCTCCAGGTAAAAAACCATAACTTTCTTCTCCACCCCCAATGTACTTTTCTTTACCTTCGCGCTCACGAATTTCACTAGCAATCCACTTAAATCCAGTATAAGTATCAAGCATCTTAATCTCTTTACTTTGTGCTATCTCTTTTATCAACTCTGTAGTTACAATCGTTTTAACACAGAATTCATTTCCTTTTAATAGTCCTTTTTCTTGATACTGAGATAAGATATAGTATAAATATAATAGACAAATTTGGTTTCCGTTAACTAAAACCCACTCTCCTTCATCATTTTTACAAGCAATACCAATGCGATCACCATCAGGGTCACTAGCCATAACTAATTCAGCATTAGTTTCTTTAGCACGTTCAATAGCCATAGAAAGAGCAGCAGGTTCTTCAGGATTAGGAGACTCTACCGTTGGAAAGTTACCACTTACCACATCTTGCTCTGGTACATTAACTATATTGGTAAAGCCCCAATAGTTTAAAGCAGCAGGTACCATTTTAACGCCTGTTCCGTGAATAGGAGTATATACTAATTTTATGTCGTGTTGACGTTTTATAATCTCTGGGTTAATAGATATACCTCTTCCAACTTCTAAAAATATAGCGTCTATTTTTTCTCCTATAATTTCAATAAGCTCTTTATTTCCTTCAAACTTAACTTCTTTAGGAGACATTTTATTCACTTCATTAATAATGCCCATATCGTGTGGAGCTAATACTTGAGCACCATCATTCCAATACGCTTTATAACCATTGTACTCTTTAGGATTGTGAGAAGCTGTTATCATGACACCACTTTGACAACCTAAATGACGTATAGCAAAAGATATTTCTGGTGTAGGACGTAAGTCCTCAAAAAGATAGACTTTTATTCCATTAGCTGTGAAAATATCTGCCGTTATTTCAGCAAATTTTCTACTGTTATTACGACAATCATGACCAATAACTACAGCTATTTGCTCTAGATCTTTAAATTGCTCATTTAAGTAATTAGATAAGCCTTGAGTAGCCATACCTAAAGTATACTTATTCATTCGATTGCTACCCACTCCCATAATACCACGAAGTCCACCAGTACCAAACTCTAAGTTTTTATAGAAAGACTCAATAAGGTCGGTTTTATCTTCCTGTTCAAGCATTTTTTTTACTTCAGCTTGAGTTTCCTCATCAAAAGCAGGAGTCAACCATTGTTTTGCTTTATCTGTAACCTCTTGTATTAGTTCCTGATTTTTCATAATGTACTTTTATTAAATATTTTTTTGTTTTAGTCTTGATACACAAATATAAAATAAACAACTTAAAATATCGTATACTTGATAAATAAAACAGAAGAAGCCTCTTTTTTTATCAGTGTACGAGGTTTATTAGCTATTCATTATTTTAGTTTTCACTGTTATTTTCGGCAGGTACTTTATATCTATCGCCTGTTTGTTTAATGTATTCTCTAGCAAAATCCTCAGGTAAACCTGGTCTTTTTACATCAGCAGGCTGTCCTATTTCATTTCTCAAGAATTGACCATTTTTTTCTTGCTTTACAATCCCATCTTGATACTTAACAATTAAAAATTCACCCAATCGTTTCCAAGTATCAAACGTACTCTGTGCGGCAGTGGTTGTGTATTGAGTTAAATATTTTACTCCTTTCGTTTTGTCAGTTTTTAATAAGTCTTGAGCTACTTGCTCTATACCTTTTTGATTCAGAGCAAATTGATCTTCAATTTCTGTTTGTAATCCTCTTAAATCATCAATCATTAAATTATAGCGAGGATAGATCATATTAGAAACCCAGTTATAAATCCAAAAAGACGAATCCCAAGAAAAAGTAATATAATCTGCACCATTTGCTTTATAACAAGGAGGAACTTCTGTTGCACAGCAATAAACAGGAGTAAAGACAGCCATATTTGCATCATCAGTAGCAAACCATAGTACCCCTCCTACTTCATCGGGAAGATAATCTCTCATTTGTGCTACAAAAACAAAACCAGCTTGTTGTGTAGATATAGGTCTTTCATTAAAATACTCTTCACCATCTACGTTAAAGGTTAACGGAGATAATCGATAAGGTGTTTTATAAGGTCCTGCGCCAAAATCTTGACTGATATCTAAAGCCGTACCTTCATAATGATCTCGCATTGCATTTTGTACGTCACGTACAGATATTTTGTTTTTAGGACGCACAAAGAGTGGCATAGGCTCATCTGTATCCCCTTCAATGTAAGGCAATAAATCATCCCCTAAATCAGTAAACATATTGTAGTAACTCCAAACTCTAGCTTCACAAAAGCGACGAGCACCAAAATCTAAAGGAGCGTATGCTTTTGAAAAACTAAAATCCTTATTTACACCATCAAAATAACCCTTTTCACGTGCAAAAGAGATAACATCTGAAGAATAAAGACAATTTTCTTTATCATTCATATTAAATTGGTGAATACGCGAGTGATTAGCATGAGCAGTTATACAATCATCAGGAACTCTAACAGCTACCCAAACAGCCCCACGGATACCTGGACCTTTACCAATCATTTCCATTACCCAGATTTCATTAGGATCAGCTATTGTAAAAGATTCTCCTCCACTGTAATAACCATATTCTTGTACTAAATCGGTCATCACCTTAATGGCTTCTCTAGCTGTACGAGAGCGTTGTAAAGTAACATAGATTAAACTGCCGTAATCCATTATTCCTGTTGTATCTGCCAACTCGGGACGCCCACCAAACGTGGTTTCCGCAATAGATAACTGATATTCATTCATGTTTCCAACCACGTTATAAGTTTGTCGTGCTTGTTTTATTTGACCTAAATATTTTCCAGTATCCCACTCATAGATATCTAAAAGAGCACCTTTAGGATAAGTGGCTGCTGGGTAATGATACAGTTCACCGAACAACCCATAGGAGTCAGCAGAATAAGATATTATTGTTGACCCATCGGTTGATGCAGCCTTGCCAACTATTAAATTAGTACAAGCAAAAAGCGATAATCCGCCATAGGTTATCCATAATGTTAGTAATAGTAGAAATTTTCGCATATTTTATCTTTTTAATATTATTAATATTTCACCAGTAAAATGTCTCTTTAATTATCGTTTTATTATTGCAGTTATCCACTACATAGAATTCTACTTCGTGCTGCTTTCCCTTTTTAATAAGAGTGGGATCTAAAGAATAAATTACCTCATTAGACATTATTTGCAATCCAAAAGGAACAAACTGTCCATCAATAGTCCCTTTATAAGTATTTATTCCAGACTCTTCATCCTTGACTTTAAAACGGATCGTTCCCTTGCTCCAACCAGCTTTATTCAAAACATTCACTATGGGAGGAATTGTATCTACAGCAACAGTAAAAGTTCCTATTTCTCTTACTTTAGCATCCATATAACCATTATTGTAACTTCCACCTATTGGGTAAGTTTTACCTCTACTATTAATACCTGCTACATAATACTTAGTGGTATCATTTGCAACATCCGATCGCAAACCTATTCGCAAAGTAGCCCAAGTATGAAGCGGGATGCTTTCTGTTGTTAATCTATAAACATGAGATGCAAAATCAGAACTTGGTGTAATTTTCATATCTAAATAAGCATCGTCATATAACACTCCTTTAGGTAGAAACAAATCAAACCCAGGCTCTTGTAGGTAATTGAATCTATTCCACTTCATATGGTATTTGTCACGTACCGCTATTGGGTCTATTTTTTGTTTCTTCCCCACTACTGTAAATCGATACTTACTAGAATTACCATATAAATCGGTTAATGTGTATACAAAATTATAATCTCGTTCTTCATCAATAGTAATTAACCCTCGCTCGTCATTATGAGTTGTTAACATGCGCAATGTATTTCCAGGCTCAATAAAAGACTTCATGTAGCGATTATAGGTCCAAGAGTTAATCATTCTATTTTCATTTCCTGAAAATCTATCTACTATACTCTTAAATATAAG